>ERZ812616.11-NODE-11-length-269363-cov-35.833585_pt1 | contig 269363 bp, 214 predicted proteins | sample MGYA00376249_ERZ812616 | MGnify/ENA primary metagenome ERZ812616 (study PRJEB26924, sample SAMEA4378265) | human gut metagenome | biome: human gut; feature: human-associated habitat; material: faeces | place: China | collected 2013 ...
AACCCGGAGATATCTCGTTCTCCCCGAAATAGCTTTAGGGCTAGCGTCGCGCGTTCACCGCCGGAGGTAGAGCACCGGATGGACGAGGGGGCTTCGCCGCCTACCGAATCCAACCGAACTCCGAATGCCGGCGGCCCAGAGCGCGGCAGTCAGAGCATGTGGGCTAAGCTGTGTGCTCGAGAGGGAAACAGCCCGGACCGCCCGCTAAGGTCCCCAAGTTCCAGCCGAGTGGCAAAGGATGTGCGTCCGCCCAGACAACCAGGATGTTGGCTTAGAAGCAGCCATGCATTCAAAGAGTGCGTAACAGCTCACTGGTCGAGTGGACATGCGCCGACAATACACGGGGCTAAGCTGGACACCGAAGCGGCGGGATTTTGATTTACAGAATCGGTAGGGGAGCTTCCCATGGGCGGTGAAGCCGCCGGGCGACCGGCGGTGGAGCGCATGGGAGTGAGAATGCTGGCATGAGTAGCGAGAGACGAGAGAGTAACTCGTCCGCCGTGAACCCGAGGTTTCCTGGGCAAGGCTAATCCTCCCAGGGTCAGTCGGGGGCTAAGGCGAGGCCGGAAGGCGTAGCCGACGCGCAGCAGGCAGACATTCCTGCACCGCGCACGCGGCGCTACGACCGACGGGGCGACGGATGGGGGTGGCTCGGCGGGGTTCTGGACGTCCCCGTGATGGAGCGCGGCCCGCGGACCAGGGAAATCCGGTCCGCACGAGGGCGAGGCTCCGGACGAAGCGATCAAGCGAAGCGAGTGAGCCCGAGGTCCCTAGAAAAACCCCTAGGCAGGCGCGTGCGCGCCCGTACCGCAAACCGACACAGGTGGGTGGGTAGAACATACCGAGGCGATCGGGTCAACCATGGTCAAGGAACTCGGCACAATGGCCCCGTAACTTCGGGAGAAGGGGTGCCCGCGCGTACGTGAACCGGCTTGCCCGGGGAGCGGAGGCGGGCCGCAGTGGAGAGGCCCAAGCGACTGTTTACCAAAAACACAGGACTCTGCAGAAGCCGCAAGGCGACGTATAGGGTCTGACGCCTGCCCGGTGCCGGAAGGTCACGCGGAGGAGTTAGCGCATCGCGCGAAGCCCCGAAGCCAAGCCCCGGTAAACGGCGGCCGTAACTATAACGGTCCTAAGGTAGCGAAATTCCTTGTCGGGTAAGTTCCGACCTGCACGAAAGGCGCAACGACTTGGGCGCTGTCTCGACCATGGACCCGGTGAAATTGCACTGGTCGTGAAGATGCGACTTACCCGCGGAAGGACGGAAAGACCCCGTGAACCTTCACTGCAGCTTGGCATTGGCCGCTGGTCCCGCGTGTAGAGGATAGGCAGGAGGCATCGATCCGGAGGCGCCAGCCCCCGGGGAGCCGCCCTTGGAATACTGCCCTCGCGCGACCGGCGTCCTAACCCGAGGCCGTCAACCGGCTCGGGGACCGTGCCAGGCGGGCAGTTTGACTGGGGCGGTCGCCTCCTAAAGGGTAACGGAGGCGCGCGAAGGTCCGCTCGGGACGGTCGGCAACCGTCCTTTTGAATGCAAGAGTACAAGCGGGCTTGACTGCGAGGCCCACAAGCCGAGCAGGTGCGAAAGCAGGCTCTAGTGATCCGGCGGCCCCGAGTGGGTGGGCCGTCGCTCAACGGATAAAAGGTACTCCGGGGATAACAGGCTGATCTTGCCCAAGAGTCCACATCGACGGCAAGGTTTGGCACCTCGATGTCGGCTCATCGCATCCTGGGGCTGGAGCAGGTCCCAAGGGTACGGCTGTTCGCCGTTTAAAGCGGTACGCGAGCTGGGTTCAGAACGTCGTGAGACAGTTCGGTCCCTATCCTCCGTGGGCGCAGGAGAATCGATGGAGGCTGCCCCCAGTACGAGAGGACCGGGGTGGACGCACCTCCGGTGAACCGGTTGTCGACCAACGGCACGGCCGGGTAGCCGCGTGCGGCGCGGATAACCGCTGAAGGCATCTAAGCGGGAAGCCGTTCCAGGGATTAGTTCTCCTTCCGGTAAGGGCCCAGGTAGACTACCTGGTCGATAGACGGCAGGTGCAAGGCTGGCGACAGCCTCAGCCGAGCCGCACTAATCGCCCGAGCTCTTCCGGAACCGCACCTCGCGGCCCGCGGGACCCAGCGCCCATGCGCGCGGTCCGGGCACGAGGATGCCCCCGAGTCATACTTTCCTATGCGCCATGCGGCCCCCAGGGCACGTGTATGCGATACCGGACACCGTAACGGTGGGCGCCGCCCACCGGTCAGCGGCCAGAGCATGGGGGGCACGCCCGGTCCCGTTCCGAACCCGGAAGCTAAGCCCCATCGCGCCGAGAGTACTGCGGGGCCAGCCCGTGGGAGGCCAGGGCGCCGCTGACCGGTGGACGGCACCGAGCCGTCTGATGACTTGAAGAAGGGGGAGGTCTCGCGGCCTCCCCCTTTTTTGCGTTTTATAGAGAGCTGTAATACAAGAACTCGCCTTCTTTTAGCTTGTCTTACTGTTTGGCTGTATTTTGAGTCCTTCTTTTGTATTTGCGCGATAATAACTCCCATTGGCGTTAGGGAGGACTTGATGTTTACCGTTTTTGTCTTGGGCAATATTGCTTCGGGTAAGTCGACTGCCTGCCGCTATCTCGAATCTCATGGCGCCATGCTTATCGATCTGGACGAGCTTGCCAAATCGCTGTATGTGCCAGGCTCCGATATCGTCAATGCCCTCGCGGAAGAATTTGGCTGGGATATTTTGGACGAGGAGGGCGGCGTTCGCCGTAACATCCTCGCTTCTCGAGCTTTTGTTTCTCCTGATGCGGTCGCGAGGCTCAATAGCATTGTGCACCCCGTTCTCATTGAGCAGCTGTCACTGAGGATTCTTGATCCGGTTTGCTGCACGGTTTCTTCCCCCCGTTATCCCTTTGCGGTGGTCGAGGTTTCTGCTCCGACTGGTTTTGAGGATGCATTTGGCTTGGCTGATGAAATTCTGGTCATCAGCGCCCCTTTGTCAGTTCGTCGCGAGCGTGCTATTCAGCGTGGCATGGAGCCATCTGATTTCGATGCCCGTTCTGCTTGCCAGCCCGATGAGTCTGCGCTGTGCAATCTCGCTACAACGGTGATTGATAATGCCGCAGGCGATAATTCGCTCTTTGAGCAGCTTGACTCATGGCTTGCATGCCATGGGTTTATAGACACTGCGAATAAGGAGGATTCCGATGCCTAAGACACGTTTCTTTGCGTGGTATCGCCTTATTCCGCTGGCTGCCGTTTTTGCCTTCGGCCTTATCTCATTCGTTTACTCGTGTGCTCCTGCCGCCTTCTTTAAGCCGCTGTATCCGATTGACTACGAGGCATATGTAAAGCAATCCAGTATTTCGCATAATCTGGATCCGTATCTGGTGTGCGCTGTCATTAAGTCGGAATCGAATTGGGATCCCGAGGCCGAATCGAATCAGGGTGCTCAGGGATTGATGCAGCTGATGCCTGTGACTGCTCAGGATATGATCGCCAAGGGTCTTGTCGACGGTGGGGAGTATTCGGCCGACAACCTTAACGATCCGGCTACGAATATCGAGTTTGGCTGTGCGTACCTCTCGTATCTCTTAACGTATTTCAACGGGTCGACGGATAGCGCTATTGCCGCCTATAACGCCGGCATGGGCAATGTCGACGGATGGGCGCAGCAAAGTACGTCGCTGCACAATGCAATCACCTTTCCCGAGACGCAGGCGTATCTGATTCGCGTCAATAATGCCTGGGTTCGCTATAAGACCCTCTATCCCGATCGGTTCGTATAGGACTATGCCTGCCGCCTGCGTATACTGCAGATATATGAGTTAGGAGTATCCATGGCGGAATTTGAAGTAGAACGCGTTGGCGGTGAACTTAAGCGCTTTGGCGTTGAGGGCGCTGAGGTGCCGTTTGAAGTCGTTTCTCCCTATGAGCCTGCAGGTTCTCAGCCTAAGGCCATTGAGTCGCTTGTGCAGGGTGTGAGGGACGGAGATCGCTATCAGGTTTTGCTGGGCGTGACTGGTTCGGGCAAGACCTTCACGATGGCTAAGACTATTGAGGCCCTGGGGAAGCCGACGCTGGTCATGGCTCCCAATAAAACGCTCGCCGCTCAGCTTGCGAGCGAGCTCAAAGAGTTCTTTCCCAACAACGCTGTGGTCTACTTTGTCTCGTACTACGACTACTATCAGCCCGAGGCGTATGTGCCGCAAAGCGATACATATATCGAGAAAGACTCCTCGATTAACGAAGAGGTCGAGATGCTGCGCCATCAGGCGACCGCATCGCTGCTATCTCGACGCGATGTGATCGTTGTCGCATCGGTCTCGTGTATCTATGGCATTGGCTCTCCTGAGGACTATGCGGGTCTGGCTCCAAACGTCGACAAGAAGGTGCCGCTCGAGCGCGATGACTTTATCCATGCGCTTATCGACATTCAATATGATCGCAATGACTATGACCTGGCGCGCGGCACGTTCCGCGTGCGCGGTGATGTCGTCGACGTGTATCCGCCTTATGCCGAGCATCCGTTGCGGTTTGAGTTCTTTGGTGACGAGGTTGAACTGATAGCCGAGATCGATGAGGTCACCGGTGAGATGCTGCGTGAGTACGAAGCAATTCCCGTGTGGCCGGCCTCGCATTACGTGACCGAGAAGCCAAAGGTCAAGGCCGCTCTGAAATCAATCAGTGAAGAGTGCGAGAAGCGTGTGGCCGAGCTCAAGGCGACTGATAAGTTGCTCGAGGCACAGCGTCTGCAGCAGCGTACCGACTATGATCTCGAGATGCTCGAAACGATGGGCTTTTGCAACGGCATCGAGAACTACTCGCGTCATCTGGACGGGCGTAAGCCGGGTGAGCCGCCGTTTACCTTGATTGACTACTTTCCCAAGGACATGCTCTGCATCATCGACGAGAGCCATGTGACGGTGCCGCAGATTCGCGGTATGCACGAAGGCGACCGATCGCGTAAAGTGACCCTGGTGGAGCATGGTTTTCGCCTGCCCTCGGCGCTCGACAACCGTCCGCTTCGCTTCGATGAGTTTGAGGCAAGGATACCCCAGTTTATCTATGTTTCGGCCACACCGGGCGACTACGAGCTGCGGGTGAGCCAAAACGACGTGGAGCAGATTATTCGTCCGACCGGTCTGCTCGACCCCAAGATCGATGTGCGTCCGGTTCGTGGGCAGATTGACGATCTTGAGGACGAGATTCGCGAGCGCGTTGCCCGCAAGGAGCGCGTACTGGTGACCACGCTCACCAAGCGCATGGCCGAGGATCTGACCGACCATCTGCTTGATGCCGGCATTAAGGTCAATTACATGCACTCCGATACAGCGACGATGGACCGTGTCGAGATCCTGCGAACGCTGCGCGAGGGAAAGATTGATGTTCTCGTTGGCATCAACCTGCTTCGCGAGGGCTTGGATCTCCCCGAGGTCTCACTGGTGGCAATTCTCGATGCCGATAAGGAAGGCTTCTTGCGCAACCGCCGTTCGCTGATTCAGACGATTGGCCGCGCGGCCCGTAACGCCGATGGCGAAGTCATCATGTATGCAGACGTTGTGACCGATTCGATGAAAGAGGCCATCGAGGAGACGCAGCGCCGTCGCGAGATTCAGATGGCATATAACGAAGAGCATGGCATTGTGCCCAAGACGGTGCGCAAGGCCATCAACGACATCTCAAGTTTTATTGCCGAGGCCGAAAAAACCGTGGGTTCCAAGGGACGCTCGAAGGGCGACTCTCTTGGCCATGGCGCATTCTATACGCCCGATGAGTTGGGCGAGGGTGGCGTGCCGGAAACGGTGGCGCCCGAGCAGACACTTGCGGAGCAGTTGGAAGAACTGCCGCATGACGAGCTCGTGCGGATCGTCGAAACCATGGAAGAGGATATGCGTAACGCTTCTGCCGCCATGGACTTTGAGGAGGCGGCGCGCCTGCGCGATGCCGTCGTTCAGATTCGGGCGATGCTCGAGGGTGCGTCTGAGGACGAGACGATCGAGCGCTTACGTTCGCAGGCTCGCAAGGGTTCCACGTTCGCATCGGGCAGAAAACGCCAGGGTGCACGGTTTAAGAAATAGCGAACATGCCTCGAGTTCCCTGCGGAGCTCGGGGCATGCGTCTTTTGCGCGCTGGAATTCGTGCGTTATAGGTCTGCGATCAGGGCTTCGGCACAACGGATGCCGTCGGTGGCGGCGCTCATGATGCCGCCGGCATATCCAGCTCCCTCACCGCAAGGGTAGAGGCCCGGGGTCGACACGGCATGGCATGTTCGGTCTCGGGTGACGGTGACCGGTGAGCTCGAGCGAGTCTCCACGCCGGTAAGGACAGCATCGGAGCGGTCGTAGCCTCGTAGCTTTTTTCCAAGTAGGGGAAGTCCCAGGCGGAGCGACTCGACGATATGCTGCGGCAGGGCTTCGTCAATTGCCGTCCAGGTCACACCGAGCGGATAGGTGGGCTTTACCTTTCCGGGCGCCTTGCTGGCGCGTCCTGCGAGGAAATCTCCGACGAGCTGTGCCGGTGCGTTCCAGTTGGAACCGCCCAGGCGGTAGGCGGCCGCCTCGCAGGCGCGCTGGAGCTCGATGCCGGCGAGTGGGTCATCGTTGGGAAGGTCCTCAGGCGTGACGTTAACGAGCAGGGCGGCATTTGCGTTGCGTCCGTCGCGGGCATTGAGACTGGCGCCGTTGACGCACAAGTGGCCCTGCTCGGAAGAGGCGGCGACAACCTGCCCGCCGGGACACATGCAAAACGAGAACACGCTGCGGCCGTTGGGAAGATGGGCGACGAGCTTGTAGGGGGCTGCTCCGAGGGCAGGATGTCCCGCCGAGGCTCCGAATTGGGCTCGGTCGATGTCGCGCTGCGGATGCTCGATGCGAACGCCCATGGCAAAGGTCTTTTGTGCGAGGACCACGTTGTGGTCCTTAAGGAGCTCAAAAATATCGCGAGCAGAATGCCCGCAGGCGAGGATGAGGTGCTTTGTCTCGATTGGCTCGCAAGCGGTGTCTTGGGACGATTGGACATCAATACCGGTGATGGCGCCAGACGCGTCGATGCGAATGTCGACGAGCTTCGTTCGATAACGGACGACACCTCCGAGCTGCTCGATGCGCTGGGATATAGCGGTGACGACCGTGGGAAGGATGTCGGAGCCAATGTGCGGCTTGGCATCCCACAGAATATCGCGGGGCGCACCCGCCTCGACGAAGGTTTCGAGGATAAGGCGATGGGCGGGATTTTTGGTTCCCGTATTGAGCTTGCCGTCCGAGAAGGTCCCCGCGCCGCCCAGGCCAAACTGGATATTGCTCTCGGGGTCGAGGATGCGCTCCTTTAGAAAGAGGTCGATCGCCTGCGAGCGGCGAAATGCCGGGTCGCCGCGCTCGATGAGCAAGGGCTTAAGACCTGCTTCGGCGAGCGTAAGCGCAGCGAAAAGGCCGGCGCATCCGGCGCCGACAACGACAGGGCGTTCTTGAGGTGCGTCGGAGGCGGGGGAGGGGAATGAAGGCTCATCGTCTTCTATCGCGCGTACGCGCGAGCGGTCACGCTCGGCAACGCTGTCGACCGCTTCTCGCTCGAGGTGGGGACTAGTCAGCTCAACACGAAAGCTCAGGATAAAATGGACGTCTCGTTTTTTGCGAGCGTCGATTGACTTGCGGTGGAGCTCGATGGACTTGATCTCGGAGTCCTTGCAACGTAGGACGCGCTTGGCGACTCGCTTGCCAACAATGAGACAGGCATTTTCATCGTCGGCTTCATCGAGCGACGCGTTGACTTGGGTGATTTCGATCATCGAGGTCTCCTTAGAGGCAAGAAAGAGGCCGTCCGGTATCCCAGACGGCCCGAATGCGTTTTTGATTATAGACTGCGCGGCTACAGGCTGCTTGCAGCGCGAATGCCCGAGATCCAGGCCCACGCAAGGTTAAAGCCTCCGCAATCGGCGTCGATGTCGAGCGCTTCACCGCAGACGTAAAGCGGGGCGTCGACAACGCTGCGCGCGCGTAGGCTGGGTGTTGAGATGCTCTCGACAGATACGCCACCACGCGTGACCTGCGCTGAGCGCTCCTCGGCTGTTCCCTTGACGAGCAACTTAAAGTGCTTGAGGATCGAGACCAGGTGGATGACATCGTTGGAGCCTGGATGGCACTGCTCGAACGCTGTGCAGACGACGCGGGAGAGTTGCGGGGCGAGCATGCCGTCGAGCCAACGGGGATCGCGGGGCGAAAAGCCGCCGAGCAGCTCAACGCGCCGGTTGAGCGTATCGAGCAACTCGTCTTTGGAGAGGTCGGGGAAAACGTCGAGCAGGATCGTATCGCCGTGCTGGATACGACGAGAGAGGTTGAAGACAGCGACGCCCGAGATACCGAAGGTTCGAAACAGCACTTCACCGTCTTCGTGCCAGAGCTCATTATGATTGCGGGCGAGCGTCAAGCGGGCGCGGACGCGCAGGCCATCCAACGTCTTGAGCGCCGCCCGATCGCCAAAGACCGTTGCCGATACGGGGCAGAGGATGGGGCGCAGCGAAGTGAGGGGGAGGCGAAACGTATCGGCGATACCGGTGGGGTTGCCGCCCGTGGCGATAATTACGGCATGTGCCTGCAGGGCCACGTTCTTGCGAGGGGCATCGGCGAGCGCTTTCCGAAGCGAGCGGAGCTCCGATTTTCGGTCGTCGTGCTTTTTTGCCTTGAGCGCCCGCGCTGGACGGTCTATTTGGAGTGCCCAGCCTTCGGAAGCTTTGTGCGCCGAGGCAACGTAGGCTCCGCAGATTAAGGTGATACCTAGGCGGTCGCAAACGTTGAGAAGCGCGTCGCGCACCGATTCGGCGCGAAGGGAGCGCGGGTACAGCCGGCCTTCCTCGGAGGTTGTCATGATACCCAGCGAGGAGAAGAAACCCATAAGCTCTTGTTCGGGCTGGGGGCCCATGACGGATGTGACGAATGCTGGGTGGTTATACCGCTGAGGATCGATCGATTCGTTGGAGAGGTTGCAGCGGCCGTTACCGGTCGCAAGGAGCTTAAGGCCGCAGGCGACATCGCGCTCAACGATGCAGACGCTTTTGCCAACGCGTGCGGCCGTAATGGCGGCGGCGAGGCCTGAAGCCCCGCCGCCGATTACCAGGACGTCATAGAAGGCGCTCGCGTTCACTTAGGCCTCGTCGGTCTCGTGCGGGGTAATAGCCTCGACGGCAGAGACTGCCTTGGGCAACATGCCATCGGGCAGCGCGGTCTCGACCTCGCCCTTATCGCAGGCCTCGGCGAGTGCCGGATTAATGGGAAGCTGCCCCAAGATGTCGAGGTTATAGCGCTCTGCGACCTCGGGGAGCTTGCTCTTGCCAAAGACCTCGATCTTCTTGCCGCAGTCGGGGCACTCAATATAGCTCATGTTCTCGACAATGCCCAGAATGGGGACGTTCATCTTCTCGGCCATGTTGACCGCCTTGGCGACGATCATCGAGACCAGATCCTGCGGGCTCGTGACGATGACGATGCCGTCGACGGGCAGCGACTGGAAGACGGTGAGCGCGACGTCGCCTGTTCCCGGAGGCATGTCGACCAGCAGGTAGTCGATGGGGCCCCACGAGGTCTCGCTCCAGAACTGCCTAATGGCGCCTGCGATGACCGGACCGCGCCAAAGGACGGGGTCGGTCTCGTTTTGGAGCAGCAGGTTGGAGCTCATGACCTTGACGCCGTGCTCGGAGATTTCGGGCAGCATAAGGTTGCCAAGGGCATGGACGTGGCGTCCACTCATACCGAACATCTTGGGGATAGAGGGACCGGTGATGTCGGCATCGAGGACGCCGACCTTGTGGCCGTGACGGGCAAGCTCGGTGGCGATGGCACCGGTGACAAATGACTTGCCGACACCGCCCTTGCCGGAAAGCACGGCGATGACGCGCTTGACCTCGGACAGCGTGTTCTCCTCAAATTGCGACGGCGACGTTTGTCCGCCGGCGGCCTGTGCGTGTTCGCAACCCATGTATGACTCCTTTGTATATGCTGGGGCCGGGGCCCCGCGATGTGACACGAGCGTCATTGTACCCTCGTTTGCGAGCGGGAGTCATTTGCGATGCGTTTGGGCCGAGCGTGCTTGCAATACGATGGGCCCAAGCGAATGGGCGGGCTTACTGAACTTTGCTGGCGAACTCGAGGTATTGCATGCGCTGCAGCTTGTCGATCGTCGAGGCGTAGGGGCTGTCTTCCGATTCCAAGTCGTAGCGCAGCCCGTCGGCACCGAGATAGCCGGCGACATTGATGGTGGGCACATCTGACCTTGTCGCAAGCAGGGCCTTTTGGTAATTGGTGAGCGGGGCGCCGATCTTATTAAGGGTAATGGCTGCAATCTCGTTTGCCCCGACGGTGTCGTAGACGTTGAGCTCGGTATTGCCGGCGATCTCATAGTTAGCCCAGACGAGATATGTCGACTGATAGATACGGAAAGCGTGGCTTGCCGTATCTTCCTGAGGGTACAGCTCGTCGTTGAGAGTCGTTGCGGCGCTCGGCTGATGGTCGCCAAAAAAGACAAGAACAACCGGTCTGCCGATGTTGCGGAGCTCGTTGATAAAGTACTCGAGGTCCCGGTCGGATGCGTTGATGCAGGTGAGATAGGTGTTGAGCGCGCTGTTGGCGCCTTCGCTGGCTCCCTCGACCCAATAGTTTGTCAGCTCTTCGGCGGGAACGGTGCCATAGTCGTAGCCGCCGTGATTTTGCATCGTGACGTCAAAGATGAACTGCGGCGCTTCGTCGGTTCTAAGCAGGTCGAGTATCTTGTCGTAGGTGGCGTAGTCGCATACGCCGGCATGGTAATAGGGCGCACCTTCGAAATCGCCGATTGAAAGAAAGTCTCCAAAGCCCAGCTGCTGATAGATTTTATCTCGATGGTAGTTGACGGGGTTTTGCGGGTGCATAGCGGTAGTGGTATACCCAAGCTCTTTAAGGTCCTTTGCCAGGCTGTTTACGCCATTCATCTGATACAGCTGATAGGGGATCTTGCCTAATCCGACAAAGGCCGTTGTCGCTCCGGTCAAAAATTCGAATTCGGAGTTCGCCGTTCCGCCACCGGCGACCGAAGCGAGCATGGTGCCGCGAACAAGTGTGTCGGGAAGCGAGTTGTAGAATGCGGGGCCGAAGTACCCGGCCGCCTGGAGCTGCTCAAAGCACGAAAGGTCGCTAAAACTCTCGTTCATGACGGCAACAATCGTCGGCTTGATTTCATTGAACTGGGCAACGGCCGCCGCGCGCTGTTCGCTCGAGCCATATGTGCTGTCGTAGACGGCGGCGAGCTCCTGCTCGATGCTCTGCGCCTCATCGGGCGTATAGTCTTCGGGCTTCTCAATGGGCAACTCGTTGACCATTTCGGTGAACGAAGTGATAAAACCCTGAGACGCATACGTGGTGATGGGCTGCCAACGGTCAAATCCAAAATCCAGCGCCTGCTCCAAGTCGATGTTGGAAAAGCCTGAGAGCCCCACAACGGTCACTAGCAGAAAAGCACAGAGGTTAGCGGCGATAGCGGGGAAGACATGGGTGGGCGTACGGAGCTTTCGCGGTCGGATGAGCGAAAGAAGCCCCAGGGAAATCTCCAGCAGGGCGAGAGAGGTTACGATTCCGGCGGTAAAGGTAAACTCGTATCCCTCGCTCACTTCCATTGCGGTGCCAAGGGCCAAGATATCGCTTGGCAGGATGGCTTCGCCTTTAAACGTTATGACGAAGTGCTCGGCAATGCCAAGGACGCAACAGACGACGGGCACGAGGACCATGACGCCTCCATGACGCTGTCCCAGCAAATAAAGGGAGAGCAGAACCGTCGCGAGCAACCCGACGGAAAACCCGAATGAGTTGGCGGGAATGCGATAGAACGTTTCGTTGCAGGCAATTTCGATTGAAACGAACGAGAGCGCTGAAACAGCGGCGATGACAAGGATGTCGCGGCAAATACAGGCAACCGTTCCCGTCGCAAGGTCGGTTTGGTCGATAAGTCCCGAAACCAAGGGCTCGACAAGAAGCATGACGGCGGCAGCACCGAGCGCCGAATAAGAAAGGACCCATAGGGAGCTGCCCTCATTTACGAGCGATTGATTCGTAATCCATGCAGCTACCACGCCGAGCGGGATGAGGAGCGTCGCGCACCAAAAGACGCGGGCAATGGGTGGCTTTTCGTTGCGTTTGATTGAAAAACACACGCGCACGACGACGGCGGCCACGATAAGGACGGCGATGAATATGGGCAGATTGGCCATGTCGCTCGAAGTGATTTCAAGGGGGATATCTTCGGTCATGGACGTTCCTCTGGTACAGCAAATTAAGTTCAGTATTAGATTACTGTAACCTTTCCACGGCATTTCGAGAAACAAAGCGCCCGATACGCAAAGCTAAAGGTCTGCGAATCTTGTATTACGAACATCTGTGCGCGTCGAGTGCGCTAAACTCATCGGCAGTATGATTCGATGCAATAGGAGGCAAGGAGCTTCCATGTCTGATTCCTCTATCGTTATTCGCGGCGCTCGTGAGCACAACCTCCGTGATATCGATGTTTCCATTCCGCGTGACCAACTCGTGGTCATTACCGGTCTTTCTGGCTCGGGCAAGAGTTCGCTGGCATTCGACACTATCTATGCCGAGGGCCAGCGTCGATACGTCGAGAGCCTTTCGAGTTATGCGCGCCAGTTCTTGGGCCAGATGGACAAACCCGACTTGGATTCAATCGACGGCCTTTCGCCGGCGGTGTCGATCGACCAAAAGACGACATCTAAAAACCCTCGCTCGACGGTTGGCACCGTAACCGAGATTTATGACTATCTGCGTCTGCTGTTCGCTCGTGTGGGCACCCCGCACTGTCCCGAATGCGGCCGCGTCATTGAGCGCCAGACGACCGACCAGGTCGCCGATAAGGTCCTGGCGGCGGGGGAGGGCCGCCGCGCGTTTGTGCTGGCACCGGTGGTGCGCGGGCGAAAAGGCGAGTACACCAAGCTGTTTGAGGACCTTCGCGCCGAGGGCTTTAGCCGCGTGCGTGTCGACGGCGAGGTTCGCTCGCTTGATGCCCCTATCGATTTGGATAAGAAATTCAAGCACGATATCGAGGTCGTGGTCGACCGCATCGTGATTCGCGAGAACTCGCTGGGCCGTATTGCCGAGTCCGTTGAACAGGCGACTGCGCTGGCGCACGGCAATGTGAACGTATACTTGCTGCCCGACCGCGACGCTCCCGAGGGGACCGAAGGCGAGTTGCTGGAGTATTCGCTGGCGTTAGCGTGCCCGGAGCATGGACACTCCATCGATGACCTGCAGCCGCGTGATTTCTCGTTCAACGCGCCCTATGGCGCGTGCCCCGAGTGCGATGGCCTGGGCTTTAAGAAGACGGTCGATGCCGAGGCCCTAATCGAAGACCCCTCGAAGTCGATCGCCGACGGGGTCTTTGGCAGCCTGTTTGGCAACTCTAACTACTATCCGCAGATTTTCGCTGCGGTCTGCAAACACTTTAAGGTGAGCGTCGATACGCCGTGGGAGGATCTGCCTCCGCGGGTGTGTCGTGCGTTTTTAGACGGCATGGGCGACCAGAAGATTTCGGTCGACTATCAAAAGCTCGATGGGCGCCGCAGCCAGTGGGACACCAAGTTCTCGGGTGTGCGCAATATCCTGTACGAGCGCTATACCGAGACGACGAATGAGAACACCAAGGCGCGCTTGGAGAAGTACATCCGCGAGGAGCCGTGCTCGAGCTGCCACGGCGCTCGTTTGCGCCCCGAGATGCTCGCCGTCACCGTGGGCGGCAAGTCCATTTACGAGGTTTGTTGTCTGTCGTGCCGTGAGTCGCTCGAGTTTTTTGAGGGCCTGGAACTCACCGAGCGCCAACAGTTTATCGGCGGACGCATCGTCAAGGAAATCCTGGAGCGCCTGCGTTTTCTGGTCGATGTCGGACTCGACTATCTGACCCTCGATCGTGCCTCGGCGACGCTTTCCGGAGGCGAGGCCCAGCGCATTCGCCTGGCAACGCAGATCGGCGCCGGCCTCATGGGTGTCCTGTACATTTTGGACGAGCCATCGATTGGCCTCCATCAGCGCGATAACGAGCGCCTGATCAAGACGCTTGAGCGCCTACGCGATATCGGCAATACCGTCATCGTCGTCGAGCATGATGAGGATACGATTCGTGCTGCCGACTATGTGATCGACATGGGCCCCGGCGCGGGCGTGAACGGCGGACACGTAGTCGCGGCGGGAACGCCTGCCGATATCATGGCGTGTCCCGAGTCGATGACGGGCGCTTATCTGACCGGCAAACGAATGATCCGGGTTCCCGATGAGCGCCGCAAGCCCGGTCGCGGCTGCCTTAAGATCACGGGCGCCCGCGCCAACAACCTCAAAAACGTTACCGCCAAGATCGAGTTTGGTACGCTTACGGTCGTTACCGGCGTGTCGGGATCGGGTAAGAGCTCCCTGGTTACCGACACTATCGCACCTGCCCTTACGAATGCCATTCACCGTTCGACGCGCCCTGTGGGTCCGTATAAGAAAATCGAGGGCATCGAGTGTATCGATAAGGTTATCGATATCGACCAGTCGCCGATTGGCCGCACGCCGCGTTCCAACCCTGCTACGTACATTGGCCTGTGGGATGATCTTCGCGCGCTGTTTGCGAGTACGCCGGAGTCGAAGGCGCGCGGCTACTCGCCGGGACGTTTCTCCTTTAACGTGAGCGGCGGTCGCTGCGAAGCATGCAAGGGCGACGGACATATTAAGATCGAGATGCACTTCCTTCCCGATATCTATGTTCCCTGTGAGGTCTGCGGCGGCAAACGCTATAACCGCGAGACGCTTGAGGTCACCTACCGTGGTAAGACCATCTCGGACGTGCTCGACATGAGCGTCACCGAGGCACTGGCCTTCTTTGGGAATATCCCGCAGATTAAGCGCAAGCTCCAGACGCTGTACGATGTAGGCTTGGGCTACGTGAGCCTGGGCCAGCCCGCTACGACGCTCTCGGGCGGCGAGGCGCAGCGTGTGAAGCTCGCCAAGGAGCTTCATCGACGCCAGACGGGCAAGACGTTCTATATTTTGGATGAGCCGACGACCGGCCTTCATTTTGAGGACGTCCGCCAGCTGCTCGATGTGCTGCAGCGCTTGGTCGATGCGGGCAACACGGTGCTGGTGATTGAACACAACCTTGATGTCATCAAGGTTGCCGACCGCCTGATCGATATGGGCCCCGAGGGCGGTAACGGCGGCGGAACCGTCGTGGTTTCGGGCACACCGGAGCAGGTTGCGGACTGTCCGCAGAGTTATACGGGCAAGTTTTTGGCGCCGTTGCTCAGGCGTGACCGGGAGCGTCAGGCTCAACTTGATGCTCAATAAATAGGCGATTCAGTTTATGGGCGCCATCGACTCCTTGTGATTCGATGGCGCTTGCTGTGTCGAAGTGACGTATGCAGCCGAATTGGACATATACTTAATCCTTGCGTCCGAATGCGAGGGAAAGGATATGCCATGGCAAAGGCTGTAAAGACGCCAAAAACCAATGCGATGCGCGAGCTGGAAAGCGCCGGCATTTCCTATGTTCTACATACGTACGAAGACGATGGTGATGAGTCGGCGGGCCTGGGGGTCGCGATTTCGGAGCAGCTTGGCGAGGAGCCCGGACAAGGATTTAAGACCTTGGTCTGCGTGACGCCGTCCAACGACCACGTCGTGTGCTGCATCCCTGTTGCCGACGAGCTCGATCTAAAGTCCGCCGCGCGTGCCGCGGGGGAGAAGTCCTTGGCCATGATGCATGTGAAGGATTTGCTTGCGGCGACTGGCTACGTTCGCGGCGGCTGCAGTCCGGTCGGTATGAAAAAACGCTACCGGATGCTCATTGATGAGACATGTGTCCTTTGGGATACCATTTTTATTTCGGGAGGCAAGCGTGGTTATCAGCTTGAGCTTGCACCTGATGATTTAATTGCATTTTGCGGGGCGACGGTCGCCCCGATTACGAGAGAGGACTGAGCGATGCCGCAGGAAGAATTGAAGTGCGGAGCTCATTTTGCAAAAGAATCTGTGCCTCAGACACCCTCATCCGAAGCTTCTTCGTCGCGAGACGACACTGACGACATGGGCTCGTCGGACTACTCCACGGTTGGTCGTTCCGCCGGGCTTATGACCATCCTGACCATCGTGTCTCGCGTCACCGGTTTTATCCGCACGTGGGCAATGGCGGCCGCTATCGGCATGTCGCTGCTCTCGTCTTCCTATCAGGTCGCCAACAACCTGCCCAATATGCTCTACGAACTCGTGATGGGCGGCATGCTCGTGACGGCGTTTTTGCCCGTGTACATGGGCGTGAGGCGTGAGCAGGGTCGCGAGGCCTCTAACGAGTACGTGGGCAACCTGCTCGGTATTCTGCTATTGGTGCTGGGTGGCATTTCGTTGCTGGGGACCGTGTTCGCCCCGGGCTTTATCTGGACGCAATCGTTCCTTTCGGGTGACGGCGGCAGCATGGATACCGCTGCGTTCATGTTCCGTTTCTTTGCCATCCAGATTCTGTTTTATGGTTTGGGCTCGGTGTTTTCGGGCGTCCTCAACGCACACCGCGACTACTTCTGGTCGACGTTTGCCCCGGTCCTCAACAATGTGATCGTCATTGCGAGCTTTATGGGCTTTGCGCCCGTGTCCGCACAGTTTGGCGAACGTGCCGGCATCATCTTGATTGCGGCCGGTACGACCCTCGGTGTCTTTGTTCAGATGGCATGTCAGATCCCCGCGCTTGGCAAGCACGGCGTGCATCCCCATATCCATATCGACTTTAAGGACCCCGCACTGCGCCAGACGATTGCGCTCGGTATCCCGACGCTGCTCGCCACGGTGTGCATGTTTGTCTCGACTTCTATCACCAACGCTGCTGCGCTGGTGGTCCAGCCCGAGACTGGTCCTTCCGTCATCGCCTATGCGCGCCTGTGGTACACGCTGCCCTACGCGCTGATTGCCGCCTCGCTTTCGACGGCGCTCTATACCGAGCTCTCTCACGACGCACAGGAGAAGGATTACGACAGCGTCCGCACGGGCATTTCGCGTGGCGTCGCCCAGATGCTGTTCTTCCTGATTCCATTCGCGCTGTACCTGATTGTCTTCGCGCGTCCGCTCAACATGATCTACTGCGCTGGCAAGTTCGATGAGTCCGGTGTGGCGCTGGTGTCGGAGTTCCTTATCTACCTGGCACTTTCCCTGCCGCTCTACGGCGTGGTCGTGCTGATGCAGAAGAGCTTCTCTGCCTTGCTCGACATGAAGCCCTATAGCCGCTATTGTCTGTATTCCGCCATCGGCCAGGCCGGCTCGGTTCTGCTGTTTGGCGTTGTGCTGGGCTTCGGTATGCCGGCAATCGCGCTTTCGTATGTCGTCGACTACGTGATCTTGGTCGGTTGCTCGCTGTGGTGGCTGCGTCGTCGTCTGCGTGGTCTTCAGGTTAAATCTATCCTGCATGGCGGTTTCTTTGGCCTTTTGCTCGGTGGCCTGGGTGCTGCCGCAGGCGCCGGCGTCATGTGGGCGCTTGAGCACTTTGTCGGGGCACTTGGCGGCTCGATTCTGATTACTCTTGGCTACGTTTGCGTTGCGGGTGTCGTCTCGCTTGCTGTTACCTTTGGCCTTGCCGTCGTCCTTAAGATGCCCGAGGTCTCGGCGCTGATTCGTCGCAAGTAGGTGCGCGTGGCCGGTCACGACAACATTCCAACGCTTGCCGAGCAGGTTTCGCGCGTTCCCACGCAGCCCGGCTGCTACCTTTGGAAAGACGCCAAAGGCGATGTCATCTACGTGGGCAAGGCGAAAAACCTGCGCGCCCGTATGCGTCAGTACGTGACGCTGCAGGACGAGCGCCAGAAGATCCCGCTGATGATGCAGCTGGTGGCGAGCTTTGACTATATCGTGGTGGAGACCGAGCACGAGGCGTTGGTGCTCGAGCGCAATTTGATTGGTCAGTACCATCCGTACTTTAACGTCGACCTCAAGGATGACAAGAGCTACCCCTTTATCGCCATTACAAAGGGCGACCTGTATCCCGCTATCAAATACACGCGTGAGCGTCATAAGCCGGGAACGCGCTATTTTGGACCTTATACCGATAGCCGCGCGGCACGTGAGACGATAGATACGCTGCGCAAGGTTATCCCCATCTGCTCCGCATCCTGTGCGGAGTGGCGTCGTTGTCGCCGTATCGTCGAGTCCCACAAGGGCGAGGAAGACATCGTCAATATGATTTGCGCGCAAAACGGGCGCCCCTGCTTTGACTACCATGTCGGGCGCGGCCCGGGTGCGTGTGTCGGCGTGATTTCCCCGGCAGACTATGCCAAGAACGTCAAGCGTGTCGAGCGCTTTTTGTCGGGCCATCGCAAGGATGTCGTCGATGAGCTGACCTCCGAGATGACGGATGCCGCTGAGGCGCTCGACTTTGAGCGCGCGGCACGCGTCAAACGTCGTTTGGAGGTCATCAGGGGTCTGGACGATCGTCAGCAAGTCGTTTTTCCCTCCAGTGTCGATATAGATGTCATCGGTTTCTATCGCGAGGAGACCATCTCCGCCGCTTGCGTCTTCGTCGTTCGCGAGGGCCGAACAGTTCGCACCTGCGAGTTCATTCTCGACAAGGGTCTTGATGTTGACGAGGAAGAGCTCCAGTCGGGCTTTCTTAAGCGCTATTACGACGAGACGGCTGATATTCCAGCTGAGGTCAACCTTTCCGTCGAGCTTGAGGATGCGGAGGCGCTGGGGGAGTGGCTTGCGGGCAAGCGTGAGCGTTCCTGCCATCTCCATAGGCCGCAGCGTGGCGAAAAGCACCGTCTGCTCGATATGGCATCCAAAAATGCGCGCCATGCTCTCATGCGCTACATGATGCGAACGGGGTACGCTGACGACCGCACCAATCAAGCGCTCCTGGAGCTCGAAAGTGCGTTGGCGCTGCCATCGCCGCCGTTGCGTATCGAGTGCTTCGATATCTCTACACTGCATGGCACCTTCACGGTCGCCTCGATGGTGGTGTTTACCAACGGGCGCGCCGACAAGAGTCAGTATCGTCGTTTTAAAATTCAGGCCGAATTGGACGAGGCAAACGACTTCGTGTCGATGTCCGAGGTTTTGGGACGACGTTATGCTCCCGAGCGTATGGCCGACGAGCGCTTTGGCTCGCGCCCCGATTTGCTCGTTGTCGATGGCGGTAAGCCGCAATTGACCGCTGCGATCAAGCAACTTGAGGCTCTTGGGCTCGATATACCAGTTTGTGGCTTGGCAAAGGCCGATGAGGAGGTTTTCGTGCCTTGGGACGAGACTCCAGTCGTGCTGCCGACCGGGTCCGCGTCGCTCTATCTAATTAAACAGGTGCGCGATGAATCGCACCGTTTTGCCATCACGTTCCATCGCGAATTGCGCGATAAAGCCATGACGGTTTCGGTACTCGATGACGTTCCAGGCGTGGGACCCACCAGAAAACGTGCCCTTATGCGCCATTTTGGCTCGATGAAGCGTTTGCGCGCGGCGAGCGAGCAAGAGATCGCGGAAGTTCGAGGCATTCCTGCCGATGTCGCCAAAGCGGTTCACGAGGCGCTCGTTGCATGGAATGCCGAGCGCGCCGAGGCGGCGGCAAAGCAATCCGAAAACTAAACACGCCTCTAAACAACTGATATACATGATTGCGTGATTTTCAATCATTTATTTCACGGCGATTACCAGCCGATTTCGGGTTTAATTAACGCTAAAACGTTTGACTAGCCATGGTGAACAACCCTGCTATCCTGCGGGTTGACGAAGACTGATATCTCACCTCGTCGATACATACTGTCTGGCGAATCGTTTGTCAATGAATTCGGTGAACGGTAGTAAATACCGTTCAAGCGTATGTATGTATCGGTCGCCGAGCGCGGCACCTCAGTTGGGTTCGTCGGTAGGTAAGGTATATATCGTCCGCAAGTTGCGCGGGGGCACGTCTAGGTGCTCCCGGGTAAGATTCTCTATTGATAGGAGAAGACATGGCCATCATCAACAAGGGTATGTCCAGGCGTTCGTTCCTCGGCCTCACCGGCAGCGTCGCTGCTGTCGCAGGGCTTGGTCTCACCGGCTGCGGTGGCAGCTCCAACGACGAGGGTTCCGCTTCCGGTTCCACCGATTCCGCCAACCGTGGCGGCGGCGTGATCACCGCTGGTTCCGCTTACGCTCCGTCCAGCTTCGATCCCGCCAGCACCGGCTCCGCTGTGGGCCTGGGTGCTAACTGGCACGTCGTCGAGGGCCTCTACGGCATCGATTACCACGACTACAGCACCTTCAACGAGCTCGCCACCGACGATCCCAAGTCTGTGGACGACACCACTTTCGAGGTCACCATCCGCAAGGGCGCCAAGTTTTCCGATGGCACCGAGGTCACCGCTGACGATGTCGTTGCCTCCTACACCGCTTGCGCCGCTTCCGCTACCTATGCTCCGTTCTTCCAGCCCTTCGAGTCCATCGAGGCCAAGGACGCCAGCACCGTGACGGTCAAGACCAAGGTCCCCAACTTCTCCCTGCTCAAGGATCGTCTGGCCATCGTCCGCGTTACCCCGGCCACCCAGACCGAGGAGGATCGCGCCAAGCAGCCGATCGGCTCCGGCCCCTGGATGTACGACTCTATCTCCGATACCGAGATCACCCTGGTTCCCAACCCCGAGTACAACGGTGAGTATGCTGCCGAGGATAAGAAGATCCAGTACAGCATCCTGACCGACCCCACCGCTCGCGTTACCGCTCAGCAGGAGGGCTCCACGCTCGTTATGGAGCTCGTTACCGCTGACGCCGTCGACCAGCTCGAGAGCGCCGGCTGCAAGATCGATAACGTTCAGGGTTTCGGCACCCGCTTCATCATGTTCAACGTCGCCAAGGAGCCTTGGAACAACGTCAAGGTCCGTCAGGCTGTCATGTATGCGCTCGACACCGAGAAGATGGTCAGCAACACCTTCGCCGGCCTTGCCACCGCTGCCAGCTGCTACCTGCCCAAGAGCTTCACCAACTATCATGAGGCTTCCACGGTGTACAAGACCGACGCCAAGAAGGCTAAGAAGCTCATCGAGGAGTCTGGCATCACCCCGGGTGCCATCACCCTGCGCACCACCGACAACGAGCAGATTAAGGGCATGGCCGCCCAGGTCAAGAACGACCTCGACGCCCTCGGCTTCGATGTGACCATCCAGACCGATACCTCGCCGGCCACCTACGCTGCCATCGACGGCGGCGAGGCCTACGATATCCTCCTTGCCCCTGGCGATCCTTCCTGCTTCGGTGCCGACCCCGACCTGCTGCTCAACTGGTGGTACGGCGACAACGTCTGGATGCAGACCCGTTGCCCGTGGAAGGAGTCCGCTGAGTGGCAGAAGCTCCACGGTCTCATGGACGAGGCTCTTGCCGCCGAGGGCGACGAGCAGCAGAAGAAGTGGAACGAGTGCTTCGACATCATTGCCGACAATGCCGTTCTGTACCCCGTTGTCCACGTCAAGACCGTCTCCGCTTCCTGGGACGATCCGTCCACTGCGCCCAACGGAGAGGCCCTCGATGGCTTCAAGGGCATCGGTACGACGAGCATGTCCTTCAGGGGCGTTGCGACCGTCAAGGCGTAAGACTCGCTTGAGTCTGTATGCAGGATGTCGGTCGTTGGGACCGTATCCTCATAGTTGAAACAAAGACCCGGGCGGCAACGATGTCGCTCGGGTCTTGTAATGAGTATCCGTACTCATATACCAGTTGGTCCTACCGACAAAAGAAAGGGGAGAGAACGTGAACAACTTGCTACGTTTGATTGGAAGGCGTCTTGTGGCGCTGCCGATCATGGCATTGGGCGTCACCGTCCTGGTGTTCTTCCTTATGTCGTTCTCCAAGACCGACCCCGCCTACACGGCGTTGGGTGACGGTGCCTCGCCCGAGGCGGTTGCCGAGTACCATGAGAAGTATGGTCTGGACGACCCCTGGCCCGTGCGCTACGTGCGCTATATGGGCGATTTGATCCATGGCGACATGGGCACCTATGGTGCTGCTCGCAACTCCGTTGCCAAGCGCATCTCCACGGCCCTGCCCGTCACGATGCAGCTGACCTTCATCGGCCTTGCCATCGGTGCGGTCGTTTCGTTTTTACTCGGCGTCATCGCGGCACTGTATCGCGACAAATGGCCGGACCAAGTGATCCGCGTCTTTTCCATCGCCGGCTTGGCAACCCCGTCGTTCTGGCTTGCCGTTCTGTTGATCCTGCTGTTCTCTTCCTACCTTAAGGTGCTTCCGGCATCGGGTGCTCTGCCTCACTTCACCACGAATCCGGCTGGCTATCTGGGACGTATGATCATGCCCGCTATCGCCTTGGCATTTCCGCTGACGGGCCAGATGACTCGTATCGTGCGTACCGCCATGGTCGAGGAGCTCGATAAGGATTATGTCCGTATGGCTCGCGGCGCCGGCGTTCCCGAGAAGGTCGTCGTCGGCATCAACGTTCTTCGCAATGCGCTGATCACCCCGGTCACCACCCTCGGTCTTAAGATCGGTTACCTCATGGGCGGCGCCGTCGTCATCGAGGTTATCTTCAACCTCCCCGGCATGGGCACCGCGATTCTGCAGGGCGTTCAGGGCAACGAGGCGAACCTGGTTCAGGGCGTCGTTATCGTCGTTGCTCTTGCCTTCATCATCATCAACATCGTGGTTGACATGCTCTACCTGCTCATCAACCCGCGCATCAGGACGGTGTAGATTATGGTAAAGATTCGAGAGAAGCAAACCGAGCAGCTCGAGAAGGCTGCCTCCAAGGGGCTCAAGCTCGGTGGCTGGAAGAAGATGACGCTGTCTTCTAAGATTGCCGCCGTCGTGTTGGTGCTGGTCGCCCTGACTGCGATTCTGGCGCCCCTTCTTGCCCCCTATAGCCCGGTCGAGATTTTTACGGCTCGCCAGGCTCCCGGCAACGGATTTATCTTCGGTACCGACGATAAGGGTCGCGACATTCTGTCGCGCATGCTCTACGGTGGTCGTTACTCGCTGATTATCGGCTTTGGCGCCACTGCCATGGCTCTGGTCTGCGGCTCGGTCGTGGGCGCCCTTGCGGCGGTTTCGCGCAAGGCCGTTTCCGAGACGATCATGCGTATCCTGGACATCATCATGTCCATCCCGGGCATCGCCCTCGCGGCCGTCTTCGTCTCCATCCTGGGCAACTCCGTGCCGTCGATCATCTTCGCCATCGGCTTTATGTACACTCCGCAGATTGCCCGTATCGTGCGCGCCAACATCGTGTCCGAGTACGGCGAGGACTATGTCCGCGCGGTCATCGTTTCCGGCGCCAAGGCTCCGTGGATTTTGATCAAGCATGTTCTGCGTAACTGCATCGCCCCGATCATGGTCTTCACCGTTACCCTGGTCGCCGACGCCATCATCTTCGAGGCCTCGCTGACCTTCATCGGCGCTGGTATCCAGGAGCCCACCGCTACCTGGGGCAACATCCTCGCCGACGCCCGCGGCGGCGTGCTCGCCGGCCGTTGGTGGCAGGCGCTGTTCCCGGGCCTGGCCATCATGATCACCTGCCTGGCGCTCAACATCCTCTCCGAGGGCATTACCGACGCCATGGCCGCTGCTCCCTCCGCCGCCCTGGATCCGACCGATTCCTCCAAGCGTCGCGAGGCCGACCTGCTGGTCTCCGACCCCGTTCGCGCCTACAAGGAGCAGGCCCAGTCCCTCTCCGCTCGCCTTGGCGCCCTGCGCGATGTCGAGCTCAAGCGTGACGATCGCCATGTGCCCGACGAGTCTGTCGAACCGATTCTCTCGGTCCGTGACTTCTGCATTCAGTTTGAGCATCACGGCGATATCAACGTCGTCGACCATGTCAACTTTGACGTCCGTCCTGGTCAGACCATGGGCCTGGTGGGCGAGTCCGGTTGCGGTAAGTCCATCACCACGCTGGCCATCATGGGCCTGACCGACGATGACGAGCACCTTTCCGGCCAGGTCCTCTGGGAGGGCCGCGACCTGCTCAAGATGAGCAAGAAGGAGTGGTTCGGCCTGCGCGGTACCGATATCGCTATGGTCTATCAGGACGCCCTGTCCTCGCTCAACCCCTCCATGCTCATCTCTGCCCAGATGAAGCAGCTCACCAAGCGCGGCGGCACCCGCAGCGCCGAGGAACTCCTGGAGCTCGTGGGCCTCGACCCCAAGCGTACGCTCGAGAGCTACCCGCATGAGCTTTCCGGTGGCCAGCGTCAGCGTGTCCTGATCGCCATGGCCCTTACCCGCGACCCCAAGCTGGTCATCTGCGACGAGCCCACGACCGCTCTGGACGTTACCGTCCAGAAGCAGGTCATCAAGCTGCTCAACGACCTTCAGGCCAAGCTCGGCTTTGCCATGATCTTCGTCTCGCATGACTTGGCGCTGGTCGCCGAGGTCGCCCATAACATCACGGTTATGTACGCCGGTCAGGTTATCGAGCAGGCGCCCACCAAGGAGCTGCTCACTAACCCGATCCACGAGTACACCCGCGGTCTTCTGGGCTCCGTTCTGTCCATCGAGAGCGGTTCGGGCCGTCTGCACCAGGTGCCCGGCGCCGTTCCGAGCCCGCGCGATTTCCCCAAGGGCGATCGCTTCGCGCCCCGCTCGAGCCATCCGCGCATTGGCCTGGACACCCGTCCGGTCTTCAAGCGCGTGCCCGGCACCGAGCACTTCTATTCCGAGCTCCCCGACGAGGTGCTCAAGGCAAATGGTTTGACCCCTCACGCGGAGGTGATGTAGATGAGCGAGACCGCAGTCAACGGCGTCGAGCCGATCATCTTCCTTGATGACGTCCACGTCACCTTTAGGACCCGTACCGGCTCGATTCTGCACCCCAACCTGGTTCACGCCGTCCAGGGTGTAACGATTAGGCTCATGCCCGGTCAGACGATCGGCATCGTCGGCGAGTCCGGTTGCGGTAAGTCCACCACCGCCAACGTCATGTGCGGCCTGCAGGCCCCCACGAGCGGCAAGGTCTACTTTAAGGGCAAGGACGTAACCAAGCGTACCGCCGAGGACCGTCGCCACATGGGTCGCGTCATCTCGGTCGTGTTCCAGAACCCGGCCACGGCGCTCAACCCCCGCATGGTCGTTCGCGAGCAGCTGCTCGATCCCATGCGCGTCCACAATCTGGGCACCGAGGCCGAACAGGAGAAGCGCGTCAAGGAACTCCTGGAGCTCACCGGTCTGCCCAGCTCCGCCGCCGAGGTTCTTCCCGGTCAGCTTTCGGGCGGCCAGCGCCAGCGCGTCGCAATTGCCCGTGCCCTGTCGCTGAACCCCGATGCCATCATCGCCGACGAGCCCACCTCGGCTCTGGACGTTTCGGTCCGCGCGCAGATTCTGAACCTGCTGACCGACCTTAAGAAGGAGCTCGGCCTGGCCATGGTGTTCATCAGCCATGACATCCAGACGGTCCGCTATATCTCTGACGACATCATCGTTATGAATGGCGGCAAGATCGTCGAGCAGGGCGAGGCCAAGCAGGTCTTCCAGCACCCCCAGGACCCCTACACCAAGATGCTGCTCGGCGCTGCGCCGTCGCTGCTGCATCCCAAGCTCGGCGAGTAGTCTCGCTTTCCCTCCCGTGCGCCCGGTTCCCTTGCCGGGCGCACCTCCGTTGCGATTTCGAAAGGTTGGGTTCACGAGCCATGCCAAGTGCTCAGGAGCTGCAACATCAATTTGGTGAATATCGAGGCGCCATGCCCCGTCCATCAGATTTCGATCTCTTTTGGAAGGATCGCATGGCCGAGGCCGACGCCGTCGGGCTTGACTATGCGATCGAGACGGCATCGGTCACCGATGCCGTGACCTGCCAGCTTTTCGACCTCTGGTATACCGGCATGTGTGGCGCTCGCCTGCATGCCAAGTACCTTAAACCCGTCTCGGACGAGCCCGTGCCATTGGTACTTCAGTTCCATGGGTATCCGGGTGCAAGCCGCAGCTGGTTTGAGCAGGCGTCGTTTGCGGGCATGGGCATGGCACTCATCGCCCTCGACTGCCCCGGCCAAGGAGGTCCCTCCGAGGACATTGGTGGATTTGAGGGCACAACGGTCGCGGGCCATATCGTCGCCGGTATCGACGGCGATCCGGCCAACCTCTACTATGTCCGCTTGCACCAAGATATTCGCATCCTGTGCCGCATCGTTCGCGAGCTCGAGGGCATCGATCTTGCCCGTGTGTTTGTGAACGGCGCGTCGCAGGGCGGCGGTTTGGGCATTGCGACCTGTGCACTTAACAGCGAGCTTATCAATCGCGCCGCCATCCTCTATCCCTTCCTGTCGGATTTCCGCCTGGTCTGGGATTTGGATGCCGACGACATTGCCTACGAGGGCCTGCGCTATTGGTCTCGCTGGTTTGACGAGGACTCGACTCGTATCGACGTAGCCTATGCCAAGCTGGCGTACTTCGATTCCAAGAACTTTGCCCCTATGGTCAAATGCCCCGTGCTGTTTGGCACCGGCACAGCCGATACCGTCTGTCCGCCAGCGACGCAGTTTGCGGTCTATAACAACCTGACCTGTGAAAAGCGTCATGAGTTCTTTGAAGGCTTTGGCCACGAGGAGATTCAGGATTTTGACGATCTGATCATTCCGTTTTTCTGCAAGGGAGGGGAGGCTTATGTCTAAGTGCGAGAGCAATGTCAATGAGCTGATTGTCTCCGACCTTGTGGGGATTCCCGGAACGGTCTCGTCAAGGCTCGCTGATTTCCGGGATTGGCGCGGTGATGCTTCTGCGGATGTTTCCGAATTAGAGATAGCCGCTTCGGACCTTGAGGTTTGCGGGCCGAGTATTACGGCGATCGATTTCGCCAATCCGTATGCCCGCTACTCCGAGGTTTCCTTTGAGCTTGGTGGCGATGTGGTCCACGCACGCTTGATTGAGCCTGCCGGTCGCGCCCGAGCATCCGAGCTTGTGCCGCTATGTCTGATGTTTCACGACATCGACCGACCCGTGCGGGGATGGCATCACATGACGAGGTTTGCGGCCATGGGATATGCCGTGCTTGCGCTGGACGATGAGGCGATTGGATCCAGCGAGCTGCAGCAGGGGATTGCCTCTCCTGCTTTTGTCAAGCGCGTCCGTTGGGGTTGCGCGATGGCGAAGGTGGCGCGCAATCTTGATGGCATGGACCTCGACCGCATCTTTGCATGGGGCGAGGGCCTTGGCGGCGGAGTCGCGCTGGCGGTTTCTGCTCTGGACGAGCGGGGCCTCGCCTGCACGGCGGTTGCCAATCCAATTCCCGGTGGCCTCGAGGCGTTGTCGTCTCGGGTGCGTGGATCGGTGCTCATGGGCACATCGCTCATGGATGCCGTGAGCGATCCCAAGGGCCAGTTTGCCGTATTCAACGGTCTTGAGTGTGACCGGAGGCATATCATCTATGCCAAATACGCTCATGAGCGCATCAATGCGTTCGAAAACGAAGTCATCGACTTTTTTAACCAAACGTTCTACCCGTGTTCTTTGGCCTAGACGGCCTGGACACTGCCAACAAGAGTGGGTGGCATAGGGCCGCCCGCCAGACAACTAAGGAGATTCTTGTGGCAACTCAGAAATTCACCGGCGTTATCCCTCCCGTCGTTGTTCCCGATACCGAAGATCACCAGCTCGACGTTGCCTCCTTTGAGCGCAGCATCAACCGCATGATCGATGCCGGCGTCGATGGCCTGTTCTTCCTGGGCTCTTCGGGCGAGGTCGTTTTCTCCACCGATGAGCGTCGTCGCCAGATCATCGCCGAGGCCGTTCGTATCGTCGACCACCGCGTGCCCGTCCTGGTCGGAATCATCGATACCGAGACCGAGCGCATGATCGAGCACGGTAAGGTCGCTCAGGAGCTGGGCGCCGATGCGCTTGTCGCCACCTGCCCGTTCTATGCCCTGCAGGGCATGACCGAGGTCGAGGAGCACTTCCGTATCCTGCACGAGGAGCTCGACCTGCCCATCTTTGCCTATGACATTCCCGTCTGCGTTCACACCAAGCTCCCCTGGAAGCTCCTTGCCAAGCTCGGCGCCGAGGGCGTCCTTGCTGGCGTCAAGGATTCCTCGGGTGATGACATCTCGTTCCGCTATCTCGTTCAGGAGAACGAGAAGAACGGCCATCCGATGAGCATCCTCACCGGTCACGAGGTTGTTGTCGACGGCGCTTACCTCGGTGGCGCCGACGGTTCTGTCCCGGGCCTTGCCAACGTTGAGCCCGAGGGCTACGTGCGCCAGTGGAAGGCCGCTCAGGCCGGCGACTGGGCTACCGTCAAGGCCGAGCAGGATCGCCTCAATGAGATTTCGCACATCTGGGACGTCACCTCGGGCGTCCAGGGCTATGCCGGTGGCGTCGGCGCCTTCAAGACCGCTATGAACCTCATGGGCATCTTCGACAGCCCGACCATGCCGCGCCCGGTGAAGGCCATGACCGGCGAGAACGTCGAGGCGATTAGGAAGGTCCTCCAGGACAACGGTCTCCTGTAAAGCTTCCCCAGGCACCCGATCTTGGGGCTCAAGTGGTCGGGCGTGACCCATTAGGTCAACGCCCGACCACTTTCACCCCAACCTCGGGCACCTGGGAAACCTTTATCAACCTGTGGCGATAATTCTGCCCTCATTTCCTGTAGTTGTTTTTATCTCCGAAGGAGAGCGACATGGAGAACAAGTACGTCTGCTCTGTCGATATCGGCGGAACTAAAATTGCGACTGCCATCATGGAGTACCCGGCTGACGGTAGTGTGCCCCATCCCGTTTTTGAGGCCGAGGTTCCCACGGAGGCCCAAGAGGGCGGCGAGGCCGTCTTCCAGCGTATTGAGGCGTCCATCAAGGCTGCTCTCGAGGCGAATCCCGATGTCGAGGTCCTTGGCGTCGGTATCGGTGCCGCCGGCGTCGTCGATCCCAAGACGGGCGCCATCGCGTATGCCAATGAGATCATGCCCGGCTGGTCCGGCGTTCAGTTGGGGCCGCGTCTGCGTGAGGATCTCGGTCTTCCCGTTGCCGTTGTAGGCGACGTGCAGGCTCATGCTCTGGGCGAGGCCCACTGGGGCGTCGGCAAGGGCAAGTTCTCCGTCTTGTGTCTTGGCATCGGTACGGGCATTGGCGGCGCATATGTCGAGAACGGCCGCGTGATGCAGGGCTTCCATGGTGCTGCTGGCCATATGGGCCACATCGAGTGCTCGGCTGCCGCCGGCATTCCCTGCGCCTGCGGGCGTTCCGGCCATCTGGAGTCGGTTGCTTCGGGCACTTCCATTGGTCGTATGTACGATGAGCGCTTTGGCCGCGTCGACCCCAGCCGTCCTTCGGTCGGTCGCGATGTGAACGACCTGTGCCGTGCAGGCGACGCAAAGGCGACCGAGGTCATCCATGATGCCGGCTTTGCGTTGGGTGCCAGCTTGGGCTCGCTCGCTAACATCCTGGACCCTGAGGTCATCGTGCTTTCGGGCGGCGTGATTCACCAAGGTCCCGATTGGCGTTCGCAGACGTGGAAGGATTCGGTGCACGAGGGCTATGCCAGCCAGGCGCTCGATCCGCTTCAGGACACGCCGATCCTCATCGGTTCTCTGGAGGGCGATGCTCCGCTCATCGGTGCCGCTGAGCATCTTCTTGCCTCGTTGAAGTAAACATAACTACCAAGTGCGCCTTCTGAGGTGCCGCAGATTGACGTGAAAGAGGAGCGAAGCGTACTTCGGTACGCGAGCGACGGTTTGAACGTCAAGGTGCGGTGTCTCAGAAGGCTGTTTTGAGAAAGGTTGAGTCGAACATGACCGTTGATCCTTTGATCCAGTCCCTAAAGGGCAAGCTCGTCGTGAGCGTTCAGGCGTATATGGGCGAGCCGCTTCGTACGCCCGAGACCATGGCTCAAATGTCTCGCGCTTGCGAGCTTGGCGGCGCCGCCGCCATTCGCTGTCAGGGCCTTGCCGACATTGCCGCCATTAAGGGTCGCTGTGAGGTTCCTGTTATCGGCCTGTGGAAGGATGGGCACGAGGGCGTTTACATCACGCCGACGCTGCGTCACGCTCGCGCCTGCGTTGCCGCGGGTGCCGATATCGTGGCGATCGATGCCACCGATCGTCCGCGTCCCGATGGCAAGACCGTCGAGGACACCTTCCGTCCGCTGCACGAGGAGGGTGTGCTCCTGATGGCGGATTGTGCCACCATCGAGGACATTCGCCGTGCGGTTGATATGGGCTTCGACCTTGTATCCACCACGCTTTCTCATGGTGTCGCCGCCATCGACTGCACCATGGCCGATGGCCCCGATCTTCCGCTTCTGCGTCAGGCGACCGAGGAATTCCCCGGTCTTCCCATCATCTGCGAGGGCCGTGTGCACACGCCCGAGGAGGCTCGCGCCGCGATCGATGCTGGCGCTTGGGCCGTTGTCGTCGGCACTGCCATCACGCATCCCACGAGTATTACGAGTTGGTTCAAGGCTGCGCTTGAGGCGTAAGACAGGCCTCGTATCCGCTCGGGGCGGTATACTCAATATAGGCAATTGACCGCGCGGGATCCGGGTTGCTGGGTCCCGCGCTTGTTTTCGGGAGGCAACACATGCAAAAGGGAGATGCCATGGATGCGGCGGAGCGCTCGGAGCGCATCCCCGATATCGTCATCATCACCGGAATGTCCGGATCGGGCCGCACGCAGGCCATGCACGTGTTCGAGGACATGGGCTATTTTTGCATCGATAACCTGCCTCCGCGTCTGATCGCCCAGCTTGCCGAGCTCGTCGGCATCAATACGGGCGTGGGCAGGCATCTCGCCGTCACCTGCGATTTGCGTAGCCAGGGACTGTTTGACGAGTTGCTCGATGCGGTCGCCGCGCTCGAAGAACGCGAGATGAGCTGCGACATCGTGTTCCTAGAGGCTTCTGACGAGGTGCTGATCCGTCGTTATAGCGAAAACCGCCGCCGTCATCCCATTGCCAAACCGGGGGAGACTACGGCCGATGCCATTCAGCGCGAGCGCCTTCAGCTGCAGGGCGTGCGCGATCGAGCCGATATGATTATCGACACGAGCCGTCTGCGCACCTCTGCGCTGCGCAACAAGCTACGTATGGCATTTTCCGAACTGTCCGACCAACAGCTCATGGACGTCCATGTGTTCTCGTTTGGCTTTAAGCACGGCATGCCCGTCGAGGCGGACATTATGATCGACGTTCGCTTCCTGCCCAATCCGTTCTACGATCCCGAGATGCGCACCATGACCGGTCTCGATAAGAAAGTCTCCGACTTTGTTCTGGACCATCCCAAGACGCAGGAGTTCTGGAAGGCCTGGACGCAGCTGCTCGATACGGTCATGCCCGGTTATATCGCGGAGGGTAAACCGCAGCTTTCTATCGCCATCGGCTGCACGGGCGGACAGCACCGTAGCGTCGCCATCGCCGAGGCCACGGCACGTTATTTGGAAGGCGCCCAGTATCACGTGAGCATCTCCCACCGCGATCTGTCGCGCGCCAACACGAAGGCATAGGCCTGCATGTCGTTTACCGCTGAGGTGCGCGACGAGCTTGCGCGCTGCGAACCCGAATGTGAATACTGCGACTTGTCGACACTTGCCGCCCTCACGCGCGTGAGTGGTACGCTCTCGCTTACCGGCTCTGGGCGGTATCGTTTGACAGTTGCGACTGAGACGGGAGCCGTCGCGCGCACGATGATCACGCTGACGCATCGCATCCTTAAGCTCAAAACGGAATTCACCGTTCGTAAATCGGTCTTGCATAAGGTCCGTAATTATCTCATTACCCTGCCCGATCAACCCGACCTGGACAAGGCTCTGGTGCTGCTGGGCATTCTAGACCGCAGGGGAGGGCTCGTCGCTGGTGTTCCCCGACACATCGTTGCCCGTCCCTGCTGCAGGCTTGCCTACATCCGCGGCGCGCTCATCGCGGGTGGCTTCGTGGCCGATCCACGCGGCGATTTTCATTTGGAGATCGCGGTGCAGGGCGAGCAATATGCTAAGGGGCTTTGCGACCTGTTGGGGCAGATTGGGGTCCATGCTCGTGTTAATGCACGGCGGGGGTCATATGCCGTGTACATTAAGAGCGCCGAGGAAATCGAGCATCTATTAAAGCTGATTGGTGCCAAGCGCAGCGTTGCCGAGATTGAGGAGGCGCGCGCGGTCAAGTTGGTTAAGAACGATGTGAACCGTCGCGTGAACGCCGAGCTCGCCAACCAGACCAGAAGCGCCGGTGCTGCCCAACATCAGCTTGCGCTTATCGATGAGCTCGAGCAGCGCGGCCTTCGCGATGCGCTTCCGGATGCCTTGGCGGTCTTTTGCGACCTGCGCGAGCGCTATCCCGATCTGTCGCTGCGTGATTTAGGGGAGATGGCTGACCCTCCCTTGTCGAAGTCGGCCCTCTACCATCGAGTTTTGAGGCTTGAAAAGCTCATTGAAGCAAACGGGTAGTTTAAAGTATCGACTTATACACGGATTTAGCTGCTATTTTATTCTTTAAAACGTTTTAACGTAAATTTGATTTTCAATTTCGACTATTCTCGTGAAATTCAAGTCCAAAAAAAGGTATATTAGGCGAGTGGTTAGTTTGTGGGCCTCAACGGCGGGCGCTGTAGCTTGCGGGGGCCTTACGAAAGGAGACACAATGGCAGTAAAGGTTGCTATTAACGGCTTCGGTCGCATCGGTCGTCTGGCTTTCCGTCAGATGTTCGGTCATGAGGGCTCCGAGATTGTCGCTATCAACGACCTCACCTCTCCCGATATGCTCGCTTACCTGCTGAAGTACGACTCCACGCAGGGCAACTACGCTCGCGATCACGAGGTCGTTGCTGGCGAGGATTCCATCACCGTTGACGGCAAGGAGATCAAGATCTACAAGGAGGCCGACGCCAACAACCTGCCTTGGGGCGACCTCGACGTCGACGTCGTTCTCGAGTGCACCGGCTTCTACACCAGCAAGGCTAAGGCTCAGGCCCACATCAACGCTGGCGCCAAGAAGGTCGTCATCTCCGCTCCGGCCGGCAGCGATCTGCCCACCATCGTGTACAACGTCAACCACGAGACGCTGACCGCTGAGGACAACATCATCTCCGCCGCTTCCTGCACCACCAACTGCCTCGCCCCGATGGCCAAGGGTCTGAACGACTTCGCTCCCATCGTGTCCGGCATCATGACCACCATTCACGCCTGGACTGGCGACCAGATGCCGCTCGACGGCCCGCAGCGCAAGGGCAACAAGCGTCGTAGCCGCGCCTGCGCCGTCAACATCGTCCCCAACACCACTGGTGCTGCCAAGGCTATCGGCCTGGTTCTCCCCGAGCTCAACGGTAAGCTCATCGGTGCCGCCCAGCGCGTCCCGACGCCGACCGGCTCCATCACCAACCTCTACGCTGTCGTTGACAAGAAGGTCACCGTCGACGAGGTCAACGCCGCTATGAAGGCCTACGCTGCCACCATCTCCGAGACCTTCGGTTACAACGAGGACGACATCGTCTCCACCGACATCATCGGCGAGACCCACGGCTCCATCTTCGACGCCACTCAGACCATGTGCTCTGATCTCGGCAACGGCCAGACCCTCGTTCAGGTCACCTCTTGGTACGACAACGAGAACTCTTACACCTCTCAGATGGTCCGCACCATCAAGTACTTCGAGAAGTTCGTTGCTTAATTTAGCTTTTAGCGAATAGCTCGTTGAGCGTCTAAAGAAGGGCGCGGCCTTATAGGGCTTACACCCTAGGGTCGCGCCCTTTTTATAGGAAATCGTCTGCCGTAATGGGAGGCAGACACGTACGAAAGGTAGAAGCAAACATGGCCTTTACCAAGAAGACCGTCCGCGACATCGATGTCGACGGCAAGCGCGTTCTCGTCCGCGTTGACTTCAACGTGCCTATCAAGGATGGCGTCGTTGGCGACACCACCCGCATCAAGGCTGCCCTGCCCACCATCAACTACCTCGTTGAGCACAACGCTCGCGTCATCCTCATGAGCCACCTCGGCCGTCCCGAGGGCACCGGCTTCCAGCCTGAGCTCTCCCTTGAGCCTGTCGCCAAGAAGCTCGCTGAGCTCTCTGGTCTCGATGTTGCCTTTGTCGCCGACACCTACGGCGAGAAGGCTGCTGAGGCTGTTGCCGCCGTCGAGCCGGGCAAGGTCCTCGTTCTCGAGAACGTCCGTTTCGACAAGCGTGAGAAGAAGAACGATCCCGAGATCGCCAAGACCCTCGCTTCCTATGGTGACGTCTTCGTTCTCGATGCATTCGGCACCGCTCACCGCGCCCAGGGTTCCGTCGTGGGCCCCGCCGCTTACCTGCCTGCCGTCGCCGGCTTCCTGCTCGAGAAGGAGGTCGACACGCTGACCGGCATCTTCGCCGAGCCCGAGCGCCCCTTCGTCGCTATCGTCGGCGGTTCCAAGGTTTCCTCCAAGATCGGCGTTCTCGATCACCTCATCGACTCCGCTGACACCCTGATCATCGGTGGCGGCATGGCCTACACCTTCTTCCTGGCTCAGGGCCTGACCGTCGGTCAGTCCCTCAAGGAAGAGGACTGGGTCGAGCGCGCCGGCGAGATGCTCAAGAAGGCCGAGGAGAAGGGCGTCAAGATCCTGCTCCCCATCGACAACCGCGTTGCCGATCACTTTGGCGAGGACGCTGTCCCCGAGGTTGTCGCTTCCGACGCTATCCCCGACGATCGTGAGGGCATGGACATCGGCCCCAAGACCGAGGAGCTCTACGCCGAGGCTGTCAAGGGCGCCAAGACCGTGTTCTGGAATGGCCCCATGGGCGTCTTCGAGTTCGATAACTTCGCTCACGGCACCCAGGCTATCGCCGAGGCTGTTGCCGAGGCCGACTGCACCTCGATCATCGGCGGCGGCGACTCTGTCGCAGCTGTCAACAAGTTCAACCTGGCCGACAAGATGAGCTGGATCTCCACCGGTGGTGGCGCTTCCATGGAGCTCGTCGAGGGTAAGGCTCTGCCCGGAGTGGAGGCGCTTCTCGATGCCTAATCGCACTCTTCTTATCGCTGGTAACTGGAAGATGAACAACGACGTCGCCGAGGCCGCCAAGCTCGCCGACGAGCTGGCTCAGGCTCTGCCCGAGGTTCCGGCTGGCGTCGAGGTGCTCGTCTGCCCTCCGACCATTGACATCACCACGGTTCATGACCGTATTCAGGCTGCCCCCATCGCCCTCGGTGCTCAGAACGTGTACTGGGAGGCCAAGGGTGCCTTCACCGGTGAGTCCTCTTGCGACATGCTCAAGTCCGCTGGCTGCACCTACTGCATCATCGGTCACTCCGAGCGTCGCGACTACTTCCACGAGACCGACGAGGATCAGAACAAGAAGGCCAAGGCCCTCGTTGCCGCCGGTCTTGTTCCCGTCTTCTGCTGCGGCGAGTCCCTCGAGGTCCGCGAGGCTGGCACCTATGTCGAGCACGTCGTGAACCAGGTCAAGGCTGGCCTTGCTGGTCTTGAGATCACCTGCCCCAAGCAGGTCGTCGTCGCCTACGAGCCCATCTGGGCTATCGGCACCGGCAAGACCGCTACCGCCGAGGACGCTCAGGAGGTCTGCGGCGCTATCCGTGAGACCCTCAAGGAGATGTTCGGCGAGGAGCTCGCCGACGGTATCCGCGTCCTGTACGGTGGTTCCGCTAAGCCCGGCAACATCGCCGAGCTCGTCGCTAAGCCTGACGTTGACGGCGCCCTCGTGGGCGGCGCTTCGCTCAAGGCTGCCGACTTCGCCTCTATGGTCGTCAAGGCAGGCGAGTAGGACATATGGCACAGCGTCATCTTCCTGCACTCCTGATCATCATGGATGGCTGCGGCCTTGCTCCGGCCGATGGCGAGAACGCCGTCGCCGCTGCCAAGACGCCCTTCCTTGATAGCCTGTACGAGAAGTATCCTCACACCACGCTCGGTGCTTCGGGCGAGGACGTGGGCCTTCCCGACGGTCAGATGGGCAACTCCGAGGTAGGCCACCTCAACATCGGTGCCGGCCGCATCGTGTTCCAGGAGCTTTCGCGCATCAACAACGCCATCAAGGACGGCTCCATCGCCAAGAACGAGGTTTTCGTCAAAGCTATGGACGACGTCAAGGCCGAAGGCAAGACCCTGCACCTCATGGGCCTTATGAGCCCTGGCGGTGTTCATTCTCACATGAACCACGTCGAGGCTCTGGTCAAGATGGCTGCCCAGCATGGCGTCAAGACCGTTCGCGTCCACGCCTTCATGGATGGCCGCGACGTCGACCCGCAGTCCGGTGCCGGCTACATGAGCGAGTTCTGCGCTTTCCTGGCTAAGATCTCCGAGGAGACCGGTTGCGACGCTCGCGTTGCCACCGTTTCGGGCCGCTATTGGGCCATGGACCGCGACAACCGTTGGGAGCGCATCCAGCGCGCCTACGACGTCATGGTCAACGCGTCCGATGCCGATACCGACCCCGTTGCCGGTATCAAGGCCTACTACGAGAAGGATCCGCGCGGCGACGAGTTCGTCGAGCCTTTCGCGGCCCACAACGAGGGCATCCACGAGGGCGACGCGGCCATCTTCTTCAACTTCCGTCCCGACCGCGCTCGTCAGATGACCCGCGTGTTCACGGACAAGGAGTTCGATGGCTTTGAGCGCGAGCAGATTAAGCTCTCGCACTTTGTGACGATGACCGAGTACGATCCGACGTTTGACGTCGAGGTCGCCTTCCCCAAGACGTTCCCCGAGAACGTCCTGGCCGACGTTATCGCCGCCAATGGCCTGAAGCAGCTGCACACCGCCGAGACCGAGAAGTACGCTCACGTGACGTTCTTCCTCAACGGCGGCATCGAGGAGCCCAAGGAGGGCGAGGAGCGCGTGCTCGTCGCTTCCCCCAAGGTCGCTACCTACGATCTGCAGCCCGAGATGAGCGCTCCCGAGGTTACCGAGAAGCTTGTCGCCGCTATCAACGAGGATCGCGCTGATTTCTACATCGTGAACTTCGCAAATTGCGACATGGTTGGTCACACCGGTGTCTTCGACGCCGCCGTTAAGGCCGTCGAGGCTGTTGACGATGCTCTGTCCAAGGTTGTCCCGGCGATTCTCGCCAAGGGCGGCTTTGCGCTGATTACCGCCGACCATGGCAACGCCGATCACATGTTTGACGTTGCTTCCGACGGTTCCAAGCATCCGTTTACGGCTCACACCACCAACCGCGTGCCGTTCATCATCGTTGATGATAAGGCCAAGCTCACCGGTATCGAGGACGGCCGTCTTTCCGATATCGCTCCGACCATGCTCATCATGGCTGGTATTGAGCCTTCCGCCGAGATGACGGGTCGCGTGCTCGCCACCGAGGCCTAATAGAAAACAAATACCGTTTTCTAGTAAGGGGGTTGTCCACAACCGGACGACCCCCTTTTTGGTATTTCTGCCATTTCTGCCCCGTCCCTAAATGGCAGGTGGGGGAGTGTTGGAGGTTGTGGTACAGTACTGGAGTTTGAATCGTTCTATTAAGGAGCTTATCTATGGGTCCGTTTCAGATTCTTCTGTTTATCGTTTGGGCTGTTTCTGCCGTGGCGCTGACGATTCTCGTTCTGATGCATTCCGGTAAGGGCACCGGCGTTTCGGATATGATCGCTAGCTCGCTGTATAACTCCAGCTCTGCCACGGGCGTCATGGAGCAGAACCTCGATCGCCTGACGGTAATTATGGCCGTCGTTTTTGCCGTGTGTGTCGTTCTGTGCATGTTCTTCTTCCCGCAGGGCATCGTCGGCTACTAAGCATCGGCGTATATACGTTTGTAAAGGGTCCCGCATGTGCGGGGCCCTTTTTGTTTACAGACTTGTAACAGAGCCAAAATATCCCCACATACTTCGCCCAACTAAAGAAATTCTCGACCGTTAACCGGAATCAGCGCCAAATTGTGCATAAAATGCGCTACTGTATTGCAAAACGTTGGCCCGCATTGCATAACCAGCCATAACAGCGGACCGCGTTTGAATGGTTCGATTGGGCTGTCTCGACGTTGCCCGGCCGAATTCACTTTGTCCTATCTCATAAGGAGGATGGCATGGCTGATTCTATGTTCCACCAGCCCGTTATGGGTCGTCGCGCCTTTGTTGGCGGCACCCTCGCTGCGAGCTCCATGGCTTTTCTTGCCGCATGCGGCAAGAAGGGCGGCGACGCTTCCGGTTCTGAGTCCGGTTCGACGCTGAACTTCTACATCAACAACCCGGTCTGCATCGACCCCTACAACGTCCAGGAGGATCAGGGCACTCAGGTCGAATACCAGCTCTTCGACGCTCTGACGGAGTACGATAACGAGAAGGGCGAGATCGTTCCGCTGGCTTGCGAGTCCTTTGAGGCTAACGACGACGCCACCGAGTTCAGCTTCAAGATCAAGAAGGCCAAGTTCCATAACGGTGACGACGTTACCTCCAAGTCCTTCAAGCTCGGTTGGGAGCGCCTGGTCAACACCAAGTCGGCCATCGCTACCGAGTATGGTCCTTCCGAGGTCTCCTATCACCTTTCCATGGTCGAGGGCTATGACGATCTGGTTGCCGGTAAGGCTACCGAGCTGACCGGTGTCACCTGCCCGGATGACGAGACCCTCGTCGTCAAGCTGACTTCTGCCTACGCCGACTTCCCCTTCGTCGCCTCTCACCCGGCTCTGTCCCCGGTTCCCGAGTGCGCCGAGACCGATGTCAAGAGCTTCTATCTTGCCCCGGTCGGCAACGGCCCGTTCATGATGGACGGTAAGTGGGAGGATGGTCAGGAGATCAACCTCAAGAAGTTCGACGATTATTATGGCGACAAGGCCAAGATCGACGCCATCCACTTCCAGGTCATCAAGGACGTGGAGACCGCTTACAAGGAGTTCCAGGCCGGTAACCTTGATGTCTGCGACGTTCCCGTTGCTCAGATCGACGCCGCCAAGAAGGACCGCGGCGAGTCCAAGGATGGCTACACCATGAGTGATGGTGCGCGCATGCTGCTCGGTTCCGAGACTTCCACGTACTATCTGACGTGCAACACCACGGCCGAGCCGTTCAACAACGCTGACCTGCGTAGGGGCATCTCCCTGGCTATCAACCGTGAGGCCATCTGCAAGACCATCTTCAAGGGCACCCGTACCCCCGCTGACGGCATCGTTCCTCCGGGAATCGCCGGCTACAAGGAGGGCGCATGGGAGTTCTGCGCCTACGACGTCGACAAGGCTAACGAGTACCTCGACAAGGTCGCTCCCGCTGGCGCTAACGGCGATCGTGGCATCAATGTGACCCTGTCCTACAACCAGGACGGCGGCCACAAGGAGATCATGGAGTCCATCATCGGCGACCTCGCCAAGGTGGGCGTCACCGCCGTCTCCGATACCCCTGAGTGGTCTGCCCTGCTCGAGCAGTATCAGAACTTCAACTATCAGTTCGGCCGTCTGGGCTGGATCGCCGATTACCCGATCATGGACAACTTCCTGTATCCGCTGTTCCACTCCGACTCCCTGGGTGGCGACAACCGCTCCGGTTACAGCAACCCCGACTTTGACGCCAAGGTTGACGAGGCCCGTGCCACGGTTGACGACGACGAGCGTATCGCCAAGATGCAGGAGGCCGACGCCATGGTCGCCGCCGACTGCCCGGTCATCCCGGTGATGTTCTACACGCACACCATCGCTGGCTCCGACCGCGTCAAGTACCTCTATGTTGATCCGCAGAAGCACGCCGATCTGGGTACCGCTGAGCTCGCCTAAGAGTTTTGCAGCTTCCGTGAGGGTCAAGTATTTACGTAGACCTCATGGGAAACATACAGTTCCCCCTAACCTGGGGTAAACTGGCTGATGGTAATTTTGGGATGCCGGTCTGGCGATCGGCATCCCATTTAGGTTAATCCCTAGATAGGGGAGTGGTATGGGTAAGTACATCGTTAAACGTGTGCTTCAGTTCATCCCGGTGTTTTTGGGCGTCACGCTGATTCTGTTCGCCCTCCAGAATATCGTGCCGGGAGATCCGATCAAGTTGATCGGTGGAGACAAGGCTCTGTCCCCCGAGGTAGAGCTTCAGCTTCGCGTACGCTATCACCTGGTCCAGACGGACGAGGACGGTAACGCGATCCTTGACGAGAACGGCGATCCCGTTCAGACGTCGCTTGTAGACCGTTATCTGTATTACATGAACGGTCTGCTTCATGGCGATCTGGGTAATTCGTACCAGCGCAAGCTGCCGGTTACGGAAATCTTTGCCCAGAAGTATCCGTATACGGTCAAACTCGCCGCGTGCGCCATCGTGCTCGAGGCGATCATGGGTATCGGTGCGGGTATCATTTCGGCGGTAAAGCGTTATTCCTTCTGGGATATTTTGGTAACGCTGACCACGTCGATCCTCGTTGCCGTTCCCGCCTTCTGGCTCGGCATGCTGCTGCAGCTGTTCTTCGGCGTCATCCTTAAGGATCTCACCGGCGGCGCATTCTCCATGCCGATTTCGGGTGCCGGCGGTTCCAGCTCTCAGTATCAGGATTGGATGCACTATGTGCTTCCGACCATTACGCTGGCTTCGGTTTCGACCGCTTATGCTGCCCGCATTATGCGTTCACAGCTGCTTGACGTCATGAACCAAGATTACATCCGTACGGCAAAGGCCAAGGGTCTCTCCAATCGCGCGATCATCATCAAGCATGCGCTTAAGAATGCACTCATCCCCGTCGTTACCTATATTGGTGTCGACTTTGGCGGCATGCTTTCGGGTGCCATCCTGACCGAAACGGTCTTTAACTGGCCCGGTATCGGCTATGAGGTCTATCGCGCCATTAGCATGCGTGACTGGCCCATCGTTATGGGCGGCGTTACGCTCATCGTCGTCGTCGTCATGGTGATCAACCTGCTCGTCGACATTAGCTATGCATTCCTCGACCCGCGCATCCGCCTTGGCGGTCCGTCGGATAAGGCCTAAGGGAGGTACGTCTCATGCAGGAAACTGATTCTCAGTCTCAGGAGCAGGCTACCGCCACCAAGGCCGCATCTGCTCCCGCCAAGTCCCGCACGCTGTGGGGCGACGCTTTTAAGCGTCTTCGCAAGAACAAGCTCGCCGTTATCGGTGTCTGCTGGATCATCGTCGTCGTTTTGGTTGCCCTGACCGCAGATCTGTGGGCTAAGCCCTGGCTCGGTTCGCCGACGGCTTCCGACTCGACCACCATGGCCGAGACGTCGCTGCTGGCTCCGTGTGCCGAGCACCCGTTTGGCACCGACGCCCTTGGCCGCGACATTCTCGTTCGTGTTATCTACGGTGCACGTGTTTCGCTTTCCGTCGGTATTATGGCCACCGCCATCTCCACGGTGATCGGTCTGGTCATGGGCGCCCTTGCCGGTTTCTATGGCGGCATCTGGGATACGATTATCATGCGCTGCGCGGACATCTTCCTGGCGTTCCCGTACGTGCTGTTCGTCGTCGCCATGATCGCCGTTATCGGCCGTGGCCTTCAGAACGTCTTTATCGCCATCGGTATTCTCGGCTGGCCTTCGATTGCGCGCGTCTTTAGATCCGCGATCCTCACGGTCAAAGAGAACGACTATGTTGACGCCGCCCGCGCGATGGGTGCATCCGATGCCCGTATCGTTATGCGCCATATCTTCCCGAACTCCGTTGCTTCCATCGTGGTCTACGCGACCATGAACATCGGCGGCGCTATTCTGACCGAGTCCGCTCTGTCCTTCCTCGGCATGGGCGTTATTCCGCCTACGCCTTCGTGGGGCTCCATGATTCAGGACGGTCAGCAGTATCTTCTGACTGCTCCCTGGATGATGATCATGCCCGGTCTGGCAATTCTCTCGACGGTGCTCGCCTTCACCCTGCTGGGTGACGGTTTGCGCGACGCCCTCGACGTCAAGATGAAGGACGCATAAGGATGAAGAAGAACAAGAACTATGTGGACCTGAAGGACCAGCCGGTTCCCGAGGGCCAGCATCTGCTCGAGGTCGATGACCTTAAGATGTATTTCCACACCGAAGATGGCGTTGTTCGCGCTGTCGACGGTGTCTCCTACACGCTCGATCGCGGCGAGACCCTCGGTGTCGTCGGTGAGTCCGGCTCCGGTAAGTCCGTGACCGCCATGACCATCATGGGTCTTATCTCGATGCCTCCGGGAAAGATTGAGGGCGGCGACGTTCGCTATCGCGGCCGTTCTATCCTCGAGATGACCGAGGAAGAGATGCAGCACATTCGCGGTAACGACATCGCGATGATCTTCCAGGATCCTATGACCTCCTTGAACCCGGTCTATAAGATCGGCAAGCAGGTGGGCGAGGGCCTTCGTCTGCACCGCGGCTACTCCAAGCAGGAGGCGCTCAAGCGCGCTACCGAGCTTTTGGACCTCGTGGGTATCCCCGAGCCCGAGAAGCGCGTCAATGAGTATCCGCACCAGTTCTCCGGCGGTATGCGTCAGCGTGTCATGATCGCTATGGCTCTTGCCTGCGATCCCGATATCCTGATTGCCGACGAGCCCACGACGGCTCTGGATGTTACCATTCAGGCTCAGATTATCGAGCTCATGCAGGAGATGCAGGAGAAGAACGGCAACGCCATTATTATGATTACCCATGACCTGGGCGTCGTCGCCGATATGGCCGATAAGATTATGGTTATGTACGCCGGCCGTCCCGTCGAGTTCGGTACTGCTGAGGAAATCTTCTACGAGAGCCGCCATCCCTACACCTGGGGTCTTATTCGCTCCATCCCGGAGCAGGCCATCGATGAGAAGAAGCCGCTGACGCCGATTCACGGCAACCCGCCTTCGCTCATGAACCTGCCCGAGGGCTGCGTCTTCTCTCCTCGCTGCCCCTATGCGACCGACAAGTGCCGCAAGCAGCGCCCCGAGCGCGTTGTCACCGAGTCCGGCCACTATTCTGCGTGCCATTATTCCGGTGACCCCGAGTTCCTCAAGAACGCCCCTGAGACGTCCCGCACGCGCAAGGATTCCAAGAAGGGAGGCGAGGCGTAAATGGCAGACAATAACGAGCGCACTCCGCTGCTGAAGGTCGAGCATCTTTCTAAGGAGTTCCCCGCAGAGTCCGGCATGTTCGCCAAGCGTTTTTCCAAGCGCGTCGTCTCTGCTGTGAATGACATTTCGTTCGAGATTTATCCGGGCGAGACCTTTGGCCTGGTCGGCGAGTCTGGTTGCGGTAAGTCCACCACGGGCCGCACCATCATGCGCCTGACCAAGCCGACGGCAGGTAAGGTGTTCTTCCAGGGCAAAGACGTTGCCGAGATGAGCAAGCATGAGATCAAGGACATGCGTCGTGAGATGCAGTTCATCTTCCAGGACCCCTATGCTTCGCTCAATCCTCGTATGACCATCGGCGAGATCGTCTCCGAGCCCATGACTATTCATGGCGTGGGCACCAAGGAGGAGCGCATTGAGCGTGTCCGTGAGCTGCTGGACGTCGTCGGCCTCAACCCCGAGCACATCAACCGCTATCCGCACGAGTTCTCGGGCGGTCAGCGTCAGCGTGTCGGCATCGCCCGCGCGTTCGCTCTGAAGCCCAAGCTGATCATCTGCGACGAGCCCGTTTCCGCTCTGGATGTTTCCATTCAGGCCCAGGTTCTGAACCTGCTCAAGGAACTTCAGGACAAGTTCGGTACGGCGTATCTGTTTATCGCCCACGACCTGTCCGTCGTGCAGCACATCTCCGATCGCGTTGCCGTTATGTATCTGGGTAAGATGGTCGAGGTTTCGGACTGGAAGACACTCTATAGCGAGCCGCACCACCCGTACACGCAGTCACTGCTGTCTGCCGTGCCGGTGCCCGATCCGGATATTCAGAAGACCCGCAAGCGCATCATCCTCGCTGGCGATCCGCCGTCGCCGCTAGATCCGCCGACCGGCTGCCGTTTCCACACGCGCTGTCCGATCGCGCAGGGCATCTGCTCCGAGAAGCTTCCTGAGTTTAAGGAAGTTGCCCCGGGCCACTGCTGCGCGTGCCACTTCGCCGAGCCGTTCCCGATCAAGGAATCGCACATCGACCTGTAGTCGGTTGTTCTCGTCCGGGCCCGCCCTGGTGTTGCTTTTCAGAACGTCCTCGGACATGTCGGAAGCCCCGCTGCGCGCTACGCGCTGTGGGGCTTCCTCCGTCCTGCGGAATTTTCTGAAAAGCAACACCAGGGCGGGCCCTGCGTTAACGCGGCAGAGGGGAGTGAGATTCCTTGATCGCTCACTTAATCTAATAGGAAAGTTAGTGAGGCCGGAGCTTTGGCTCCGGCCTCTCCATATAAGGGCTCGGCTTTGCCGAGCCACCAAATTTGCATCAGCCCCAGAACATGTTTGAGAACTGTGCCTGGAGTATGTGTTGGTAGTCCCCGAATCGGTGCTGCCTCCCGGCGCATTCCGCAGGGGGAGCGATATTTTGCAGCACGAAGTGCGCAGCAAAATATCGCTCATGCCCGAGGACGCGCCGGGAGGCAGCACCGATTCGGGGCCGGACATGCGGATCTACCTGCGCAATTACAAATTCGTAAACTTTTTTGAAAAAAGTGCTTGCACAGTTCTCGAATCATAGGTTATTATCTTCCTCGTTGAACGCGCGGGTCCAACAAAACGAACCGCGAATCAACAACATAGCATGTCGGAGTGGCGGAATTGGCAGACGCGCTAGCTTGAGGTGCTAGTGACCGCTTTTTGGTCATGCGGGTTCAAGTCCCGCCTCCGACACCATCGCATTTGAGAAGCCTCTTCGGAGGCTTTTTTGTTACCGATAGACGGTGAGGTCCACGATGGAAACGCTTGAACGCAACGAGTGGGCAGACGTTGCCCAACTAGTCGAGATCACGAGCGATGCTGTCATCATCTGCGAGCTCGACGGAACCATTCTGCATGTGAATAATCGCTTACTTGGTTTGATGTGCGAGGAGCGCGCTGACGTCATCAACGGTGATGTCAAGGACGTTCTGTACTCGTCTGCCTTTGAGCGCGCGACCGAACATCGTCTGCCGTTTGAGACCGATGGCTGCGAGAGCGAGCTGATGCTCAAGCTGAGCGACGGGTCCTTTATTCCCGTCTTGGTTCGCGCAGGTTCCGTTACGCCTCCGCGTATCTTTGGACGCCGCGCGCCGCGCGTCCTGGTGGCGCTTCACAGCATCGAAGAGCAGTATTCCCACGATCGTCAGCTCAAACGTGCGCTATCGGAGCTTAGGGTGGCGAATAAACGCCTTTCGGGTACCCTTTCGGTCATTATGAGTACCGTGGGCTCCGATGAGCTCCCCAGCTTGCTCGATACCGTTTTGAATCGGCTCGTCGGAACGCTCGATGCCTCTGGAGCTGCGATTTATTTTTCTGAGAGCGGCGGTTTTAAGCTCCGCGGTGTTTCCAAGGAGCTGCATGATAGCTACCTTCCCGAATTTATGCCGTACGGCGCGGGCATTCCGACCTACGTGCTTCGTGAGTCGCGTGCCTGTCGTCTGTCGATCCAGCAGGACCTTGAGGGCGACCGCGTTGCTTCGGGTATGTTCATTGATTTGGACAATCGTTCCAAACACTTGCTGCGCGTGCAGGATATGCCTCCGTATCGCAGTGAGATCTGTCTTCCCGTGTTTTACGGCACGCAGGTGCTCGGTGTGTTGGAGGTCGGTTGGAAACGTCCACAGGCGCCACTTGCCTATGACCTTAACGTGCTCGAGGTCATCTGCGATTACCTGTCTATTCAGATGGTCGGCATGGCGTCGAGCTTACGTTCGCGCCGCACGGCAGAACTTGGTCGTTCGCTCAACGTGCTGCGCGATGAGCTTTTTACCTATCTTGATGATCCCGTCGTCGCTTCGCGCGCGGTATCGTCGGAAATTTGCGCCGTGCTCAACTGTCATTTTTGCCCCGTGGAGTATGATGCGGGTCTCGAAACCTATGTCATCGATTTTGAGGGCGGCAGTCGCGTAGCGTTGCCGGGCGATCCGGAGTCGCTCTTCTTTTCTGTCACGACGCCGGCAGCGCGCCTGGGATCAGCTTCCGATGGGTTCGAGACGTCGGTGCTGGGCGGGACGAGCGCTGACGATCTCAAGCACGTGCGCCTAACGCGCGTGGATGAATCCACGCCTATGGGTGCATGGCTGAGAGCCCACGGCCTGCCGTGTCAGGGACTGTATGTCGACTCCGGTATCGAGGCGGGGCGCTATCGCTCGGAGGCGGATGACAAGCGAAACAACGATGCGATCGTTCACGCTGATGTCGCAAAGGGGCCGACAACGCGCGCCTTGCTGCTCCGTGATGGCAGCCAGGAACCAATCGACGACCTTGAATACGACTACATGGTGCATTTTGCTCACGATTTTGAGCTGATCTATGAGGGTGAGTCTCAAAAGCGCGAGGAGCGTCATATCGCTCAGACGCTTCAGATCGGCATGAGAAATTCGCTTGGTGACGTTCCGGGAATCGCCGCCGATTCGGTGTATCTATCGGCAACGAATTCGGCGCTGGTCGGCGGTGACTTCTATACGCTTGTTCGTCTTCCCGATGATTGCGCCGTTATGATTTTGGGAGATGTGTCCGGCAAGGGAATCGAGGCGGCGTCGATGTCGGCGCTCGTCAAGACGGCGCTGACGGCCTATGCCTGGGAGGGTGCGGGGCCTGCCCGCATGGCTCGCTCGCTCAATAGCATGCTCATGGGCTTTTCGAGAGTCGAGACGTTTGTGACGGCGTTTATCGCCAAGATCGATCTTAAGGCGGGTCGCGCTACCTATTGCTCTGCGGGACATCCTCCCACTATGGTCATTCGGCCGTCGTCGACGCCGCTTGGTGGCGGCGAGACCTGCGGGGGAGAAGTGGAGCTCCTTGGGTGTCAATCGGGCGTGATCGGTGCCTTTGAGAGCATGGTGTACGAGACGGGCGTCTTTACGTTCGCTCCTGGTGACATGCTCTTTATGTATACCGACGGAACGATCGAAGCGCGCGATCGCTCTGGTGCTTTCTTTGGCGAGCAACGCCTTCGCGATCTTTTGCTCTCTGTTTCGGGTGAGGGCGTATCGGGAATCTGCGGTAAGGTCTTGAGCGAGCTTGACCGCTTTACCGAGTCGGCGCTGGACGATGATATCGCGTTGGTTTCCCTTGAGTTTTTACGGGGCCGATCGTAGGCTGCGACGCTTGAGGGGCGAAACCTACACGGTTGTAGATATGTGTGCATCGAGCGAGCTCTTTTGGGGAACCATGGTCGTATGAATGAGTGGAATGACATAGCGGTTTTGACGCCACTAGGCGATATCGACATCGCCACGGTGCCTGCGCTGCGTCGGCGGTTGGATGCTTTGATTGGCCGCGGCGTGCGTCGTGTCGTCATCAACTGTCAGGCTGTTGGCTTTATCGATTCGACGGGCCTGGCATTCCTGCTTACGCGCGCTCGTGAGCTCATGAGGCGAGAAGGCCTGCTTTCGCTCGTCAATGCATCAGGTGAAGTTGTTCGCTTTTTGGAGATTGCTCGTCTTGTCGATATCCTTCATGTCGCGGGGCCGGCACGGGAGTCTATTCCCGCCATTCCGGTGGGGGAGCTGCCTCGCTGGAGTAAGAGCGTCGAGGTCCGTCAGGGTATCGAGAATCTTCCATACTACCGACATCGTATCGCCGAGCTACTCGAATCGCTTCCCCTGAGGCGTGATGAGCGCTATGACGTCGCATTGGCGTCGGGGGAGGCGCTGGGTAATGCCTATGACCATGCGGGCGGTATCGGGTGCGTCCTGACGGTTCAGGCCTATAGCGATCGCGTTGTGGTTGAGGTGCTTGATCGAGGTGCCGGCTATTCTATCGATGAAACGAGCGAACCGGTCGCATCAGAGGAGCGCGGCCGTGGTATCAAGCTTATGCGTATGCTCGTCGATAACGTGGAGGTTGCTCGTCGTACGGACGGCGCCGGCACGCGCGTGCAGATGGTGAAGCTGTTTAGCGGAGCGCTGGAATCGTGTGCCTAGCCAATCGCTTTAGCGCGTTTAGCTACTAAGAACATGCGGCAGACAAGTTTTTTGAAAAAAGTACTTGCGTCTTTTGGACAACTCGCGTAAATTAATAACCCGCAAGCGGACATGGCTCAGTTGGTAGAGCACAACCTTGCCAAGGTTGGGGTCGCGGGTTCGAGCCCCGTTGTCCGCTCCATTGCATTTCCGGACCGTTTAGGCGGTCCTTTTTCGGCGAAGTGGCCAAGTGGTAAGGCAGAGGCCTGCAAAGCCTTTACCCCCGGTTCGAATCCGGGCTTCGCCTCCAGGCAACATCCGGGCGCTCCGGCGCCCGTTTTGTTTTACATATGCGGACATGGCTCAGTTGGTAGAGCACAACCTTGCCAAGGTTGGGGTCGCGGGTTCGAGCCCCGTTGTCCGCTCCAAGCACAACAGCCCGGCTACTACGGTAGCCGGGCTTTTTCGTACCCATCTTCTGGGCTCGAACCCGAGAGGGAGCGAGCGTTAAGCAAACGCGGGGCGTTTGTAGCGAGCTGGCGAGGACGCCGGCAGGCGGCCGAAGCCGGTGCGGATCCGCGAAGCGAATACGCAGACGCCCCGTTGTCCGCTCCAAGCGTAACAGCCCGACTACTACGGTAGCCGGGCTTTTTCGTACCCGTCGTCTGGGCTCGAGCCCGTGAGGGAGCGAGCGTTTGGGGCGTGGCTGTGGCGTTGTTTGCCGCGAATGTCCGCTTTGGGCGTATCATCGTGGGCATCTCGCATAACCTCGTTGCAAGGGAGATACGCCCCATGGCTACAGAAAAGTCTTCTTCGCGCTCATGGATGTCCGACGCCGCGATCTATCAGATCTACCCGCGCTCGTTTAAGGATTCGACTGGTTCGGGTCTGGGCGATATCGCGGGCATTACCCAGCAGATGGACTATCTTGAGCGGCTGGGTATCGAGGCCATCTGGCTGAGCCCGTTTTACCCATCGCCTCTTGTTGATGGCGGCTATGATGTGGCGGACTACTGCGATGTCGACCCACGTCTCGGGTCGCTTGACGACTTCGATGACATGATCACTGCGGCTCACGCGCACGGCATCAAGGTCATCGTCGACATCGTGCCCAACCATTCGTCCAACCAGCACCCCTGGTTCAAAGCCGCTCTTGCCGCCGGCCCCGGATCACCCGAGCGCGCCCGTTATATCTTCCGCGATGGTCGCGGCGAGCACGGCGAGCTGCCTCCCACCAATTGGAATGCCAACTTTGGCGGTCCCGCCTGGACGCGCGTCGCGGACGGTCAGTGGTATCTGCACATGTTTACGCCCGAGCAGCCGGACTTTGACTGGTCGTGCCCCGAGGTTCATGCGTTCTTTTGCGACGTCCTGGCGTTTTGGAGCGATCGAGGCGTCGATGGCTTTCGCATTGATGTGGCGCACGGTCTCGCCAAGGATCTCGACCGCGATGACCTCGACCGGTGGCATCTCGCCGAGGGCGATGACATGGTTGAGGACGGCACCCATCCGCTGTGGGACCGCAACGAGGTCCATGAGATCTATCGCGAGTGGCGCCGCGTGTTCGACCGTTATGATCCGCCGCGCAGCGCCGTTGCCGAGGCGTGGGTTCTGCCCGAGCGCCAGTATCTCTACGCACGCCCCAGCGAGCTTGGCCAGACATTCAACTTTGAGTTCGCCAAGGCCACTTGGACCTATGATGACATGCACGCTGCAATCGAGAAGGGCTTGAAGGCGGCCATCGAATCCGATTCCGCCTCGACCTGGGTACTCTCCAACCACGACGTGCCGCGCGTGGCGACACGCTATGCCCTGCCGCAAATCAAGGCGACGCGCTACCATCAGATTGCGCTCGACTGGCTCTTACGCGACGGGTCGTCTTATGACGAGGACCGTGAACTCGGCGAGCGCCGCGCGCGGGCAGCCCTTTTGCTTGAGTTGGCGCTTCCGGGCTCGGCATACGTGTATCAGGGTGAGGAGCTCGGCCTTTTTGAGGTGGCTGACATCCCGTGGGCTGCACTCGAAGATCCCACTGCGACCAATACGCACGGACCGAAGCGCGAGAAGGGGCGCGACGGCTGTCGTGTGCCCCTGCCGTGGGTGGCAGCGGACGATCCCGCGCAGGGCGGATCGTTTGGGTTTTCACCGGCGGACGCCGATGCGGCGCCCCATCTGCCACAGCCTGCATGGTTTTCCGATTACGCTGCCGATAGGGAAGAAGCGGACCCAGCATCGATGCTTGCGTTCTATCGCGACGCCCTCTGGCTGCGGCGCAAGCTGCGCGGGTGCGTCAACGATCTTGCGTGGCTCGATCTTGACGGGCGCACCGGCCTTGCGGATGGTGCCGAGGGCGCTGAGGGTGGCGTCATCGCCTATCGCCGCGACAACGGCTGGGCGTGTGTGACGAACTTCGGCGCAGTACCCGTGGAGCTGCCGGCGGGCAGAGTCCTGCTCACCTCATCACCGCTTGCAGACGGCAGGCTCGCGCAGGACAGCTCTGCCTGGATCATGCTCGGTGAGATATAGGGGTCTCTTGCGGCGAGCTTGCGTTTGCCTGCGCCTTCCGCGGCGGCTGATGTCTTCGCGAGGTTCGCGAGGGCGTCGCAAAACTTTTCAAAAAAAGTTCTTGCATTTGGGTGGATTATCCCGTATATTAAATCCTCGCAGGCGGACATGGCTCAGTTGGTAGAGCACAACCTTGCCAAGGTTGGGGTCGCGGGTTCGAGCCCCGTTGTCCGCTCCATTTGGGCGTTTAGCTCAGGGGGAGAGCGCTTCCCTGACACGGAAGAGGTCAGAAGTTCAAATCTTCTAACGCCCACCAAATGTTCGCAGCCCAGAGGCTATGTCCTCTGGGCTGTTTTGTTTTGGTTGCCAAATGTGTCGCCAAATACGTCACCAAATTTCGAGTTTTTGATCTTCCGGGATGCTTCTCAGTAGTCATCCGGGGAAACTCTCATCTTCTCCGTTTGCATACACATATCTTTCAAGGACTCGTGCCGCGGTTGCATGAGGCTCGGCAAGGCACGACCGCAACATGTTGGTCAAGCATTATCTTTTGGATTCTTTTGGCGTGAGCGGCTTGGTTTTGGTAGGATTTGTCAGCGGCTTGACTAAGGGGGTTTTATAACTGCCATGCAGGTAGCCGTGTTGGTAACGTTTTACCGACTTGCCAAGAGCCCCTCATAATTAATGCGTCTGCAAAATGACCAATTGCTTTGACCTGCTGAAACACTATATGTTGTGTTTGACCTAAAAAAAGAATACAGGATATAGATGCGTCTTTGTCGTATGATAGATGGCGGACAGAGAACGAAGACCTTAACTGCCTCTTTTGAACGTGTCCCTGAGCCGCTTGATCGGCTCCTGGGCATGTCCGCATGGAGACTTATGGTTTATCGAGAACACAGATTGCGCGACGGCGCCGCAAGACAGGGGCACGCCCTGCCAGGTATCGTTTGGCTCTGAAGCGCAATGAGACTACGACGCGAAAGAGGCAAGAGGATGAAGATCATCAAGCGCAGCGGCACCGAGGTTGTCTTTGACATCGAAAAGATCGTCAATGCGATCCGCGCCGCAAACTTGGAGGTCGTGGAGGGCTCTCGTCTTACCGACCGCCAGGTGATCTACGCGGCGCAAAACGTCGCCGAGGCATGTGAGAAGGCCGGCCACACCGTATCGGTCGAGGAGATCCAGGATCTGGTCGAGGACGAGATTATGCGCCTCGACTGCTACGAGGTTGCCCGCCACTACATCATCTATCGCTATGTTCAGAGCCTGAAGCGCCAGAAGAACACGACCGATGACAAGATTCTGTCGCTCATCGAGTGCAACAACGAAGAGGTCAAGCAGGAGAACTCCAACAAGAACCCGACCGTTAATTCCGTTCAGCGTGACTACATGGCCGGCGAGATCTCCAAGGACCTGACTCAGCGTGTGCTGCTGCCCCAGGAGATTGTGGATGCTCATAATGAGGGCCTGATCCACTTCCACGATTCCGACTACTTTGCCCAGCACATGCATAACTGCGATCTGGTGAACCTGGAGGATATGCTCCAGAACGGTACTGTTATCTCGGGTACGCTGATTGAGAAGCCGCACAGCTTCTCGACGGCCTGCAACATCGCGACACAGATCATCGCCCAGGTTGCATCCTCCCAGTACGGCGGCCAGTCTATCTCGCTGACCCATCTCGCCCCCTTTGTTGAGGTGAGCCGTCAAAAGATTCGCGGCGAGGTCGCCCGCGAGCTCGAGGAGCTCGGCGTTTCGGCATCTGCCGAGAAGGTCCGCGAGGTCGTTGAGGACCGTCTGCGTGACGAGATCCGTCGCGGCGTTCAGACGATTCAGTATCAGGTCGTGACCCTAATGACCACGAATGGCCAGGCGCCGTTCGTGACGGTCTTCATGTATCTCAACGAGGCTCGCTCGGCGCAGGAGAAGCACGACCTTGCCATGATCGTGGAGGAGACGCTCCGTCAGCGCTATGAGGGCGTTAAGAACGAGGCCGGCGTGTGGATCACTCCGGCGTTCCCCAAGCTTATCTACGTGCTCGAGGACGATAACGTTTACGAGGATTCCCCGTACTTCTACCTGACTCAGCTGGCTGCGAAGTGCACTGCCAAGCGCATGGTGCCCGACTACATCTCCGAGAAGAAGATGCGCGAGCTCAAACTGTCGAAGGGCGAGACCGCGGGCAACGGCGACTGCTATACCTGCATGGGCTGCCGTAGCTTCCTGACGCCCGACCGCTCCGGTAACGGCTTTAACAATGTTGCCAACGCGCTGAACTATGACCCGACCAAGCCCAAGTACTATGGTCGCTTTAACCAGGGTGTTGTGACCATTAACCTGCCCGATGTCGCGCTGAGCTCGCATCAGGACATGGACAAGTTCTGGAAGATCTTCGACGAGCGCCTTGAGCTGTGCCACCGCGCCCTGCTGTGCCGTCATGAGCGTCTGATGGGTACGCTTTCGGATGCCGCACCGATTCTTTGGCAGTACGGCGCCCTGGCGCGTCTGAAGAAGGGCGAGACGATCGATAAGCTGCTCGTGGGCGGCTATTCCACCATCAGCCTGGGGTATGCCGGTCTGTATGAGTGCGTCAAGTACATGACGGGTCACAGCCACACCGAGAAGGAGGGCACGCCCTTTGCCATGGCGGTTATGCAGCGCATGAACGACAAGTGCGCCGAGTGGAAGGCAGAAAGCGATATTGACTTCTCGCTGTACGGGACCCCGCTTGAGTCGACGACCTACAAGTTCGCCAAGTGCCTACAGCGTCGTTTTGGCATCATCCCGGGCGTGACGGACAAGGGCTACATCACCAACAGCTACCACGTCCACGTGTCCGAGGAGATCGACGCATTCGACAAGCTCAAGTTCGAGGGCATGTTCCAGCAGCTTTCGCCGGGCGGTGCTATCTCCTACGTTGAGGTTCCCAACATGCAGGACAACCTCAAGGCTGTCATTCGCGTGATGCAGTACATCTACGACAACATCATGTACGCCGAGCTCAACACCAAGAGCGACTACTGCCAGGTGTGCGGCTACGATGGCGAGATCAAGATTGTTGAGGACGATGGCAAGCTGGTGTGGGAGTGCCCCAACTGCGGCAACCGAGACCAGGAGAAGATGAACGTCGCTCGTCGTACGTGCGGCTACATCGGTACCCAGTTCTGGAACCAGGGTCGAACCGAGGAGATCCGCGACCGCGTGCTGCATCTCTAATAACCATCCCAGGCCGCCCCGTAGCGAGGCCCCGGACCTTTACTCGCTATTTCGGACAGTCCTGGCTCACGACGGAGGCGCCACTGGCGCCTCCTGTTCGTGCGGAACTCATATCGAGCAAAGGTCCGGGGCCTCGCTACGGGGCGGCCAAGTTGACGTAGCGGAGATGCAGCTCGCGGTCTGCTCACTCCTCGAAGTTCTTAGCGGAAATGAGTTGACTTGCAACAACGCTTTGCTTGCGATGGCGGTTGAGCTGCAACAAAGTTTTTATTGGACCTCGAACCCTGTACTCGATGTTCGCTTTGTTCATTGAGTTACCCTTTGCATGAGGTCGGGACATATCGTCCCGCCCGCGGTTTCGCAGGCCGCAGGCCGAGAATGTTTGAGGACGGGATGATATGTCCCGGCCTCCCGGGAGAGTTACCTATGAACTACGCGAACATTAAGTATTTCGACATTGCTGATGGGGAAGGCGTTCGTACTTCTCTGTTTGTGAGCGGGTGCCGTCGTGGGTGCAAGAACTGCTTTAACTCTGTTGCGTGGGACTTTGCTGCGGGCGAGCCCTTTGATCGTGCCGTCGAGGACAAGATTATCGAGAGCCTCGATCATCCCTTTATTGACGGCCTGACGATTCTGGGCGGAGAGCCCATGGAACCCGAGAACCAGGCGGGGCTCGTTGAGTTTGTCGAGCGTGTTCGTGCCGCTTATCCTGCGGGGTCAGGAAAGACCATTTGGTGTTTTACCGGCGACGCGCTCGAGGAGCTTATGCCGGGTGGTCGTCACCATACTGAGGTGACGGACCGTATCCTTGCCTGCCTCGACATGTTGGTGGATGGCCCGTTTGTTCAGGATCTTTATGATATCTCGTTGCGCTTTAGGGGCTCGAGTAACCAGCGTGTGATCGATATGAACGCTACGCGCGACCGCGCTGTGCGTGAGGGCGTTGCGCTTTGCGACGCTGTGCAGCTTTGGCGGGACGATCCAGTCTATTCAACCCATACTATGTAGCTTGTGGTCGATGCCGGAGGGCGTGGTACCATAGCGCGAACGTGAAATCGGAAAAGTGAGGCCCAGATGGTCGATCAGGAAAAAGTCGAGGCCGCCATTAAGCTGTTGCTTGAGGGCATAGGCGAGGATCCAACTCGTGAGGGCCTGCTGGAGACCCCGGCGCGCGTTGCCCGTATGTATGGCGAGATCGCCGGCGGTGTGGACCAGAGTGCCGAGGAGCACCTGTCCAAAACCTTTGCCGTCGCTTCGAACGATTTGGTTATCGAGCGCGACATCACGTTCTACTCGCTGTGCGAACATCATCTGCTGCCGTTTTATGGCAAGGCCGCCATTGGTTATATCCCTAACGGTCGGGTGGCCGGGCTTTCCAAGCTTGCTCGCACGGTTGAGGTTTATGCCCGCCGTCTGCAGCTGCAGGAGCAGCTGTGTGCGCAGGTTGCCGATGCCCTCATGGAGTATCTCGCTCCCCAGGGAGCGATTGTGTTGATGGAGGCCGAGCATATGTGCATGACGATGCGTGGCGTGCAAAAGCCCGGCACCAAGACCGTGACGCTCGCTCGCCGCGGCGTCTTTGAGACCGATCCCGCGCTCGAGGAGCGTTTCTTTAGGATGCTGGACCGCTAACCATGAGAGTCGTCAACGACTTTACATCGAAGACCGATGAGGGGACGTCGCGTCGCGGCTTTATGGCTTCGGGCCTGGCCCCCTTTGGCGCCATGCCTCGCATTGATTACATTTGTACCAACGGGCTGTTCCGGCGGCACCTGGGCAACATTGCACAGTTGGAATCGGGGCGCATCTTCTGCCGCCACGGTATTGACCATCTGCTCGATGTCGCTCGCATTATGTGGATCAAGAATCTCGAGGAGCAGCTCGAATTTGACCGCGAGGTCATCTACGCCACGGCACTTCTTCACGATATCGGCAAAGATGAACAGTATGAATCGGGTATATCCCATGATGTTGCAAGCGAACGCGTCGCTGATGCGATCCTCGGTGGCATGCCCGATGACATGGCGTTTGAGCCGGCCGATGCCGCAGCCATTAAGACGGCCATTCTGGGCCATCGAAAGCTGCGCGTGAACAGCCAACCGCTTGAGCGTCTGCTCTATGCAGCCGACAAAGCGTCGCGCGCCTGCTTTGCATGCCCCGCGCGCAATGCTTGCAACTGGAGCGATGATAAAAAGAACCTGTCGATTCGCGTGTAGTTGATTTGCGCGGTCGGGGTTCTAAACGAAGGAGACGATCGCGATGAGTAACAAGAAACTGCCCGAGAATGCCACCAAGACTGAAGGCGCCGAGCTCGCTCGCCGTGGAAGGGGCGAAATATCCACCGCAACGGCGGTGCCTCACGTGAGCTATGACGATCTGCGCCATGCCGATCGTATTGCCATTGACGGCCTTGAGGTTTTTGCCAACCATGGCGTGTATCCCGAGGAGAACGCGCTGGGTCAGAAGTTCATCGTTTCTCTGGTGCTCTATGCCGACCTGCGCGCGGCGGGGGAGCACGATAACCTGGATGCCTCGATTGACTACGGCTCGGTGTGCCACGATGTTGATGGCTATCTGCGCGAGCATACGTTTAAACTCATCGAGGCGGCAGCCGAGGGGACGGCCCAGATGCTGCTGCGCCGTTATCCCTCGCTGCTTGGTGTGCGCATAAAGCTCGATAAACCGTGGGCGCCTGTCGGCTTGCCGCTGGCAAGCTGCGGCGTCGAGATCGAGCGCGTGCGCTAGTCGACGCTAGAGCTTGTTGAGGGGTGGCTGCTTGAGCCGCTGCGACAGAGCTCTATTGTTAGGGCAGTACGTGTCGAGCAGGGCGTGAAACCGCTGGTTGTGGCTTGGCTCGAGCAAGTGGACGAGCTCATGGGCGACAACCATGTCGAGGCATTCGACGGGGTAGGCGGCGAGCTCGCGCGCGATGCGAATGGCGCCGGATTTGGGCGTGCATGAGCCCCAACGCGTTTTCATGCTGCGTACGGAAATGCGGGAAACGGCGACACCCATTGCGATTTCGTATGCGTGCACCATATCGCGCAGCGCCGATGCGACCTCGGACGCATAGAGCTGGTCGATGTGGGCTTGGAGCTCGTCGGACGTTAGGCCGTCGAGGATTGCGCGCTGCTTAGCCTGTGGGCTTTCGTCCGATTCGTCGGTACCCATAAAACTTGCGAAGGTGGCCTGTTTGGGTCGCGGTGCGGGTGATGCAAAGTTGTGATCGAGTGCATCCTGTACCGTGATGGGCTTGCCCCAAAGTGCAATGATGGACGAGGGGCTGAGCGGCTCTCGTGCCGTCGCCTGACGCTGCTCGCGCTGGGCAAGTCGGCTGGTAATCCAGGCGCTGTTGCGCTTCACAAACGCTTCGATACGCTCGCGGGTGGCGCCGAGCGGTGCGCTGGCGTGGACCTCACCGCTCGAAGTGACGCGTAGGTTGAAGTTCTTGACGCGCTTTTTGGTAACGACGACGGGGATGGGCGTCCCATCCGGTCGGGATGCGGAAATCGTAAACTGCTGCGTCAAAAGCGGTCCTTTGGATTGGGGACGGGCCGGCATGTCGACCGTTCGGCATGCCGGCCCGCTCAAGGGATGTGAAATTAATAACGCTCGAAGAAGGCAAGCGCGTTGTCGCTGCAGAGCTTTTGCATCACGGTCTTGCCAAAGTGCTTGGAGAGCATGTTCTGGAACTCGGGCATCTTGCTGGCATCGGAGAGGAAAGCGGGCACCGTGGCGCCGTCCCAGTCGCCGCCGAGCGCGATGACGTCCTCGCCGCCCAGGTCGAGCCAGTGCTCGATATGCGCCGCCAGCTGGTCGAAGGTGACGTCTGCGGCGGTCTTGTCGGTTGCGTCGTTGGAAAGGAACTCGCTGCAGTAGTTGAGGCCGACGATGCCACCCATGTCGCGAATGGTGCGGAACTGGTCGTCGGTAAGGTTGCGTTTGGCGCCGCAAACCGCACGGGAGTTGGAGTGGCTGGCGACGAAGGGACGCGTGGCGCGGGCGGCGACCTCGTCAAAGCACTCATCGTTGAGGTGGGAGACGTCGAGCACCATGCCGGCGTGCTCCATCTGCGTAAGCGCCTCGATGCCGGCGGCGGTGAGGCCGGCGTGGGTGTCGTGGCCGCTCGCGAGCGGTCCCTGCGCGTTCCAGCTGAGTGACGACATAAGCACGCCCAGGCTCTTGAGCACCTCGATCAGCGCGGGGTCCTCGGCAAAGAACGTGGCGTTTTCGATGGTGTGGATGCAAGCGACCTTGCCGTCCTTGAGCGCGGGGCGAATGTCTGCGGCGCTGCGCACGTTGACCATACGGTCGTGGTTGAGCATTGCCTGGCCGCTCATATGCGCCATGATCTGCGCCTGGAAGCGCGCGGCGTGGGCGGTGGGAATCTCGTCGGGGACAAACGTGGCGAAGCACTGTGCCCACGGCGTGTTGTCGATCTTTGCGAGCGAGATGGCACAGGCATTACCCTCGATGAGGTCGAAATCTTGCGGATGCGTTTCGTCGCCGGGGAAATAACCGTCGGTGCCGGCGGTAAAGCGCAGGTCGAGATCGAGCGTGGCCCAGCCGATGCGGTCGGCGGTGTCGCAGTGTAGGTCAAATACGGGATATGCCATGGTTCCTCCGGTTGCAGCGTTTCTTTGCAAACTGTCATTGAATTGTATGACTAGGGTATAGTTAGCGCCATATGTTCACGGCGGCCCGCGTTGTGCGCCGCCCTTATCACGGAGGTTACCATGTCCAACCAGGGCAAGAAGGTCAAGACCCATTATCGCGGCACGCTCGATGACGGCACGCAGTTCGATAGCTCCTACGATCGCGGCGAGCCGCTGGAGTTCACCTGCGGCGCCGGTCAGATGATCAAGGGCTTCGACGCCGCTGTTGTCGACATGCAGGTGGGCGAGAAGAAGACCGTGCACATTCCTGCTGCCGATGCCTACGGCGAGCACAATCCCGAGATGGTTCTGACCTTCCCGGCCGAACAGGTTCCCAACATCGAGCAGATCGAGAAGGGCATGAAGCTTTTCCTGTCCACGCCGAGCGGTATGCCCGTTCCCGCCGTGGTCATCGACGTAACGCCCGAGGCTGTGACGCTCGACGCCAACCACGAGCTGGCCGGCAAGGACCTCAACTTTGATATCGAGCTCGTTGAGGTCGAGGGTTAGAGTATGCCTGAACGCTTGGTTTCGACGACATGCTTGGGAAATCTCAACGATCCGTCCTATGAACTCCTGCTTCGCCGGAAGTTGGGCGGCGTCTTTGAAGTTGACGAGCTACTGTTCGATTGGGACCGGGCTGATGTATGCGCGTTTGCGGGCGTGACGGAGCTGGGGCGCACGATCGATGTTCGGCTGGATGCTGCCGACGGCGGTCGTCTTGCCGATGGCGACGTGCTCGCCATCGACCGTTCGGGCATGGTGCCCGTGGCGGTTGTCGTGCGCCTGCGCAGCGCCGAGGTTTATTTGGTCGAAGTCGACCGCATGGATCCGATTGCGCTCGCGCATGCGTGCTGGGAGATCGGCAATATGCACGCGCCGCTTTTCCGAGGCGATTCGGACGAGCATACCGTGCGCATGTATACGCCGGTGCAGCCTGTTTTGGGCCGCATGCTCCGGGGCGTCGAGGGTGTTCGGCTCTCGGTGGTTACCCGTGAACTCGATGCGGACCGGCGCTTTGCATCGAGTGCGGCGGAGGCCGTCGTGAGCATGGCTCCCGACTTTACCATCGTAAAAAAGACGCGCGGCTAAGCGCGTATATACGCAAGGCGGGCTTTGAGGGGCGACCAATCAAGGTCCGTCTTGCTGTTGATAGGAGGCTTTGGGGAAGCATATGGGTCTTGAGGGAATCAAGCTGATTGCATGCGATTTGGACGGCACGTTGCTGCATCCGGGGGAGCGCGAGCCGCGTTCCGAGGCCTTTGAACTCATCGATGAACTGCATCGTCGCGGTATCGTGTTTATGCCGACGAGCGGCCGTCAATATGCGAGCTTGCGCTACCTGTTTGCCCCGGTGGCCGATGAGCTCGCCTATGTATGCGAAAACGGAGCCCTGGTGATGAGCGAGGGGCGTGCCGTTGTCAAGCGCTCTATGGAGCGTGACCTGGCGATGGATATCGCGAATGCCGTGGTCGCCTACCCCCATGCCGACGTTACCCTTTCCTGCGAGGGGCACCTCTACACCATAAGCGGCAACGATGCGTTCGTCGACCATTTGCGCTATGAGGTCCACTGCGATGTGGCGGTGGTCGGCCGTCCCGAGGACATCGACGAGGACGTCATTAAGATTGCCTTCCAGATGCCCGAGGTGGATCAGCCGGCGGCCCTGGAGTATTTCGAGCGCCTCTTTAGCGACCGTGTTGACGTGATGACGTCGGGAACCGAATGGACGGACTTTATCGGTTTCGGTTCGGGCAAGGGCTCCGCGCTTGCCGATTACGGTCGTGCCCTGGGTATTTCGCCCGATGAGATGATGGCGTTTGGCGATAACGAAAACGACCGCGACATGCTCAACGTAGTGGGCCATCCTTATCTAATGGAGAGCTGCAATCCCTCTATGCGCGGCATCAACGACCGCGTCCGTTACGTACGCACGGTCGAAGAGGAGCTGCGTCGCCTGCTCGCCGAGTAGATATTTGGGACATGCCTAGAAATGTACTGTTTGCTGTAGCGGATGGGCAAGTAGATTTGCAGGCATGTCCCAAAGGCTACTGGCAGTCGGGGCAGAGTCCCTCAAAGATGGTGTAGTGCGAGCTGACGCTCCATCCGATTTGTTCGGATGCCCTGGCGTCGAGCTGGGCGTCGAAGGGGAGTGGCACGTCGATGACGCGGCTGCACGAGGTGCAGATGATATGTGCGTGCGGCCCGATGGTGCGATCGAAACGGCTGCCGCCCGGCGTCTTAATAGAGAGAATCTCCCCTGCGTCGGCTAAGAGATTGAGATTGCGGTAGACCGTACCGCGGCTGATTTTGTCATCCTGCGCGCGCACGACGTTGTAGATTTCGTCGGCGGTGGGATGGTTATAACTTTGGCGCACGGCGTCAAGAACCAGCTTTCGCTGCCTGGTATTCCTTCTTTGCACCGCCATGCGCCTCGCCTCTTTTCTATCAACGGTCGTAGGTAAATGATACCGTATTTAGCACACAATACTAATAACGAGGAATGAAACTGTCTTCATTGGCAAGTGGGGCTTGGGCCTGGGCTTCTACGAGGCGAAAACGCGTTCCCATGCGCTCGTAGGAGGCATGAAGCGCCTCGAGATGAGATAGGATGTTTGCCGGTGCTCCCTGTATCTCCATCTCGACCGAGCCGTCTTCCATGTTGCGCACCCAGCCGGTGAGTGCGCGTGCCTGCGCGAGGTTGGTGTTGGTAAAGCGAAAACCAACGCCCTGGACTTGCCCCGCCCAGCGCAGGAAATAGCGCAGGGGAGTGTCTTGAGTGGCCTCGTCGCTTGCGAGCACAGTAAGCCTGCGGCGCAACTCGAGCTCGATGTTTGATGGTTTTTGAGGCTCTCGACTGCCGCCGGTGACGCTGGAGAAGAACGCATCGAAGAAGCCCATCGCTAGGCCTGCTTGCCTGCGTCGGACGGGAAGGTAATGCCGGCCTGCTGGCGCACGGCATCCATGATGCGCAATGAGACGAGCGTGACATCGCGGTAGTGGCCAAGTTCGTGACGTCCCGCCGGGGTCTCCCAAATCTCTTCCTTAACGTTATCGATGCCGCCGATGGCGGTGATAAAGTCTGTGAGTTCGTATTCCATAGTGTTGCTCGATTTGGGCAGGTCGAGCACGCGGCCGTTGTCGCCCTGTTCGCGCGGTGCCTCGGTCGCCGAGCCGCGTACGACATCGCCGCGATAGTCGATGCGGACATTGCGGGGCGTGGACAGATGGTCGATCTGGATAGTGCCACGCTCGCCTTCGATCTGCGAGGGTAGCAGGTCATTCGTTATTTTGGAGTGCGCGAGCTCGACGGAGATACGGCCACCGCCGTAGCTGGCGAGGATGGAACCGCAGCCGTCGATGGGGCCGTGCGTGAGCTGTCGCGTGGCGGGGTCGAGCAGAGTAGCCATGCTCGTAAGGCCGGAGGGCATGCCGAAAATCTCGACCATGGGCTCGACGGTGTAGACGCCAATGTCCATGAGGGAACCCGATGCCATATTGCAGTCGAAGATATTGGTGGCGCGTCCCGCGAGAATCTCGTTGTAGCGCGAGGAATATTTGCCAAAGCGCAATGAGGCGCGGCGGATGGGGGCGATCTCGCCCAGGGCGTCCTCGATGGCGTGGAAGGCGGGGTCGTGGAGGGGACGCATGGCCTCGAGGGCCACGACACCTGCTGCCTCGGCAGCGCGGAAGACTTCCAGCGCCTGCGCTTCGGTGGCGCAGAAGGGCTTCTCGACGATGACGTGCTTGCCACCGGCGATGCAGACAAGGGCCTGCTCGTAGTGAAGTGCGTTAGGGCTGCCGATATAGACGGCGTCGACGTCGGCAGCTGCCGCGAGCTCATCGAGTGAAGTAAAGTTTCGCTCGCCACCGCGCTCGGCGGTAAAGGCGGCACCGCGATTGGCATCGCGTGAAAGCGTGCCCACAAACGCGGCTTGGTCGTTGGCGTTGACGACTTGGATAAAGTCGTCGGTGATCATGGATGTGCCGATGGTCGCGATACGCAGCATACGTCCCCCTTGCGTTGTTTGGTCTACAGGATGAGTGTAGCGCGTGGGGATATAAAGCTGCGCGAAAACGCTATTACAGGTCGCTCTCGTTAAAGCCGGCGTCGATATCGAGGTTGCTGCCGTCGGCCGCCGTGGTGGCGAGCTCGTCGCAGCGCTCATTGAGCTCATGGCCGGCGTGGCCCTTAACCCAGATGAACTCCACTTTGTGCTTGCTCTTTGCGGTGAGCAGGCGCTCCCACAGATCGCGGTTCTTGACAGGCTGCTTGTTGGCGGTCTTCCAGCCGCGTTTTTTCCAGCCGTCGATCCAGTGCTTGTTAAAGGCGTTGACGACGTACTGCGAATCGGAATGGACTTCGACGTCGCAGGGGCGGTTGAGCGCCTCGAGTGCCACGATAACGGCCATGAGCTCCATACGGTTGTTGGTGGTCTTAGCGTAGCCGCGTGAAAGCTCGGAGGTAAAGGTCTTGCCGGCGGGGTTGGTGTATTTGAGCACGGCGCCGTAGCCGCCGCGTCCCGGATTTGATCGGGCCGAGCCGTCGGTATAGATGATGACCTTCACGGGCTTCCTTTCGTTGAGTGCGTTTCATGTGAGTGACCATTGTAGCGCCATGCCCGCCGGGGGCTAGCAATCTATGATTTCTGCCCCGTCTTCCGACAGTTGGTTGGCATGGATGATGCGGTTGAGCTCGTCGAGGTATTGTTGCAAGAGGGGAGAGGGCTTGCGCTCGTCGTGCATGATATAGCCTACGTGCATCGTTGGGGCGTCTGCTAACGGGATCGATGCCATACCCCATTGCATTTCATTGGAGAGGACGCCGGTCGACAGGGTGTAACCGTTCGACGTGATAAGTAAGTTGGTAAGTGTTCCGCGGTCCGAGATTCGTATGTTGCGGTCGCAAGGGATATAGCTAAAAGGTTCCTCGGCGTAATAGAAGGAGTTTGAGGTTCCCTGCTCAAAGCTGTAGCGCGTATAGGGCGTGAGGTCGGCAAGGGACAGCTGCGGGCGGCGTGCGAGCGGGTGGCGCTCGCTAACGAAGACGTGGACCGTCGCGTCGAATAGGGGATGGAAGCTTGCGCGGGCATCGGCGAAGGCCTTCTGCAGAACGCGGGCGTTAAAGTCATCCAGATACAGAATGCCGATATCGCTGCGAAACGCACGGACGTCATCGATGATCTGCGATGTGGTGGTCTCGCGCATGATGAACTCGAACTTGCTGTCGCGGCAGCGCTCGACTACGTTGACAAAGGCCTCGACCGAAAAGGCGTAGTGCTGGGCGGAAATGGCGAGGCGGGCTTGCGGGGTGCCACCGTCCTCGTAGCGTGCCTCGAGCATGTCGGCCTGCTCTACGACCTGGCGCGCATAGCCCAAAAGCTCGGTGCCGTCGTTGGTGAGCGTGACGCCGCGGCTGGAGCGCGTAAAGATCTCCAGATGGAGCTCTTGTTCTAGGCTTTTGACGGCGTTTGAGATGTTGGACTGAGCGGTATAGAGGCGCTGAGCTGCGGCGTTGATTGAGCCGGACTCTGCCACGGCGATAAGAAAACGAAGCTGCTGGAGTGTCATCGGTGCCCGTCCTTTCGATAGCTATCTAAAAAACCGATAACAGGTTAGCGCTTTTAAGTGATTGACCGAGCGAAACAATGCTCGTACTATTCAAAACACACAAAGGCGGTAGGTAATTAAGTCGACCACGGAACCGGGATGTCAAAAGGAGGACCGCATATGAACTGCTTACCAAGACGAATGCCGGGCTCCTGTTTGCGCCCGTCGGCGTGATCAGGAGACAGCGACTTACTTCTCTCTTATTTATTTACTTTCGTTCGATCAAGGAGATCATCATGAGCCAGTTCATCAACAACCCCGAGCACACCTTTGGTTTCGATACCCTGCAGCTTCATGTTGGCCAGGAGAGCGCCGACCCCGCATCCGACTCCCGCGCCGTGCCTATCTACCAGACCACGAGCTATGTGTTCCGCAACTCCCAGCACGCCGCCGATCGCTTTGGTCTTGCCGACGCCGGTAACATCTACGGCCGTCTGACCAACTCCACCCAGGGCGTCTTTGAGGACCGTATCGCCGCGCTCGAGGGTGGCGTGGCCGGTCTTGCCGTCGCCTCCGGTGCCGCTGCCATCACCTATACCCTGCAGGCTCTTGCCCAGGCTGGTGACCACGTGGTGGCTCAGAAGACCATCTACGGCGGTTCCTACAACCTGCTCGAGCATACGCTCTCCCAGTTTGGCGTCGAGACCACGTTTGTCGATGCCCACAACCTGGAAGAGGTTGAGGGTGCCATCAAGGACAATACCACGGTCATCTATCTCGAGACGCTCGGCAACCCCAACTCTGACATCCCCAACATCGACGCCATCTCCGAGATCGCCAAGAAGCACGGTCTGCCGGTTGTCGTCGACAACACTTTCGGCACCCCGTATCTGTTTCGTCCGCTGGAGCATGGCGCCAACATCGTTGTCCACTCCGCAACCAAGTTCATCGGCGGCCACGGCACCTCGCTGGGCGGTGTGATCGTCGACGGCGGTAACTTCGATTGGAAGGCGAGCGGAAAGTACGCCCAGATCGCTGAGCCCAACCCCTCCTACCATGGCGTCTCGTTTGCCGAGGCTGCCGGTCCCGCCGCCTTCGCAACCTATGTCCGCGCCATCCTGCTGCGTGACGAGGGTGCCTGCATCAGCCCGTTCAACGCCTGGGTCCTGCTCCAGGGCACCGAGACCCTGTCGCTGCGCGTTGACCGTCATGTCGAGAACACCAAGAAGGTCGTTGAGTTCCTTGCCGGCGACAGCCACGTTGCCAAGGTGAACCACCCGAGCCTGCCTGAGCACCCCGATCACGAGCTCTATCAGAAGTACTTCCCCAACGGCGGCGCTTCGATCTTCACCTTTGAGATTAAGGGTGGCCAGAAGGCTGCCTGGAAGTTCATCGATCATCTGCAGGTGTTCTCGCTGCTCGCCAACGTGGCCGACGTCAAGTCACTCGTCGTGCACCCGGCTACCACCACGCACTCCCAGCTCTCTGCCGAGGAGCTCGCCGAGCAGAACATCACGCCCTCCACGATCCGTCTTTCCATCGGTACCGAGAACGCCGAGGACATCATTTGGGATCTGAAGCAGGCCTTCGCTGTGCTGGACGAGTAAGGCGACTTGTGCAAGGACCCCTTGCGACTCGATAGGTATAACTGCATAAATGCCTGCTCAAGGCGCCTGCGCAAGCAATGGTTGCGCAGGCGTCTTTTTTGCATAGGAAGGGCGCTATTACAGGGTTTTTGGCATGCTTTATGCATTTGAGTTGTGGAAAACTCCTGTTGAGAGGATGTGAGTTTTACGCAATTGACGTGCGCCTTTTGAGTAAAACCGCAGGTCGCGATTTGCTCGAGGTACTATGCAGCGCGATCGAATCACACGCAGCTCAAACGCAGCAAAAACGCACTACGGAGGTTTCCAGCTACATGAGGATCGATTCACGAAAACCGAAAGCCGCTGCCCTTTCCGCCGCTCTGACCGTGGCACTTTTGGCAGGCGCCGGCGCAACTGATGCCCACGCGGCAACACTGTCCGATACGGTTGGATCTACGCCGTCCGAGGCGACGCTGGTACAGCCCGTTGATTATCGCGGCGATGGTTATGGTTCCATGCAGGAGTGGAACGCCTCGATGGAGGCCAAGCGCGATTCCCTTGAGATGCGCGCTCAGATCATTATGAATATGTATGGCGACTATGCTACCGATGACGAGCGCGCTGTGCTGCAGGGTTGTATCGACGGTGCGGGTAGTCTGTTGACGATGGGGGAGGTCGATGCCAAGTCGACCGAGCTCGATGAGCTTCGCGCCACGCTCGAGGATGCCAAGCGTGAGGCGCTTGAGTTTGAGGCCGCCGAGGCCGCGGCCGCGGCCGCCCAGGCTTCGTATTACAACGCCGGCTCCGGCTCGTCTTATACGTCTGCTGCGTATTACGCGAACGGCTCGGGTCTGACGCGCTCGAGCGGCGTCAATAACTATAACGGCCGCCGCGAGACTTATTACAGCAGCAACGTGTTGTATCACCACCGCACGGGCGAGTGGACGCAGGATTCCGAGGGCTTTTGGCGCGATTCCGATGGTTACTACGTCGTTGCCGCGGGCGATAAGGCCCAAGGCTCTACGTTTACCGGTTCCAAGGGCGAGTGCAAGGTCTATGACTCCGGCTGCGCTGCCGGAACCACCGACTACTACACTGGCTGGTAATCTGCCATAAGCCAATAGGACATGACGGGCGGGCGTCTTTACCGAGCCTTTGGGCAACGTAAGGGCGTTCGTTTTTTGTGCGTGCTTGAGTTAACAGAGCGCTTACCGTGGCAGTACGCCGCGCATATGGGCGCGGGGCACACTAGTTCATGAGAAATAAGGTCTTTCTCTTGGAGGAAGTGGTCTTGTGAACGCTCGAGATATCGCCGTTGCCGTCGTCGCATTGGTGCTTGGTTGCCTTGGTCCTACGGCCGCGCTCATTGCGGGCGTGCAGGGGTCATGCGGGGCTGCTCCAATCGTGGTCGGCGCGCTGATCGTAGCCGCACTGCTGGGAAGTGCGGGTGTAGTCCTTTGTCGCGACGATGAGGGCCAGGCCTCGGAGTCGCAGCTCTGACCGTCGGGACATCGACTACTGGTTATAGATGAAGATGAAAGCCGCCGTAAGGGGAGTGCCCTTGCGGCGGCTTTGCTGTTGAGTCTGTTGACGTGGTGAGTCGGGCGCTACCAGCTTGCCTCGATATCGCGAATGCGCTGATAGAGCCATTCGTTCTGCGGTGCCAGGATATCGTGCTTGGCCGCCAGACGGCAGATGATGCCGGCGAACTCCTCGACCTCGGTTTTGCGCCGCGCGACGCGGTCTTGCGCCATCGAGGGCATGCCGGCGGGATCGATTCCTTCGATGAGGTGCACCATCTGCGTCAGGTCTGCCTCGGTCAGCTCAACGCCCTCGGCGTTGGCGACCGCAAGCGTTTCGCGCATGGCGGAAACAAGGCAGCGACGCTGCTCGGAGCCCGGCTCCGTGGCACTTCCGTACGTGCCGCCGTAGGCCATGCAGGTCTGGTTGATGCCGTCGTTGAGCATGAGTTTGGCCCACATGCGGTGCGCAATGTCGCTCTCGACGGTATGGGCGATGCCGCAGCGCGTGTAGAGCTCGTCGATTGCGGTGATGGTTGCGGGGTCCGTACCGGCCGCCGCGCCAAAGCGGATTTCGCCCGTGTTGGTAAAGGTGAGCTCTCCGTTGAGAAACACAGCGTCCATACCCTGGCAAATACCAAGAACGGTATGCTCCCAGCCAAAGCGCTCGGCAATCTTTTGCTCGCTCGTGATGCCGTTGCACAGCGAGGCGATGAGCGTGTTGGGTCCCACGACGCGCTCCATAGTCTTGAGTGCTTGGTCGAGACCGGTGGTCTTGACCGTCAGGATGACCAGATCGGCGGGCGTTGCCTTGCTGGCGCGGACGGACTTGAGCGCACAGGGCTTGTCGTTGACGGTGAGCGCATCGTTTGCGTGACGCTCAAAACGGGCGTCATCCATAACGTATTCGACGGCGTCATTGCCGAGGGCCTTGGCAATCATACTGCCGTAGAGCAGGCCGACGCCGCCCTTGCCGATAAAGGCGACCTTGTTGATCTGCATGTGAATCATCTCCCCATATTAAAGGCGCCCGCGTAAAGGGCGCCTGATGGATTGTATGCCGCCGGACCATGCTGCGTGCACCGGATGGCCGTATTTGTTTGTTGCTCCTTTCATCGGGCTTTTTGCTGATGTTAAAGCGGTGTCGTGACGGCTCGATTTCTGCTGCGTTACGATACGTTCTCGATTGCGATTCCACGATGTTTCGGTCGCGTGACCATTGTGTTTCGTCTTGCCGGGGCGCTGATGGCGAAAGGAGGGGCCGTGCAATACCGCGTTGACCCCAAAAGTGGTAACCGAATATCTGCTCTGGGTCTGGGCTGCATGAGATTTCCCGGTGCGCCGGGACACCCCGATGCGAAGACGGCCGATGCCATCATTTCCCGTGCGGTGGAACAGGGGATTAATTATCTGGATACTGCGTATCTTTATCCCGGTAACGAGGTGTGCGTGGGCGCCTCACTTGAGCGCTTGGGGCTGCGTGACCGGGTGTTGCTGGCGACTAAGTTGCCGCACGCTTCGTGCAAATGTGCGGAGGATTTCGACCGCTTTTTTGACGAGCAACTGCACCGTTTGCGGACCGACCATATCGACTACTACCTTATGCACAACATTACCTCGCCCGCCCAGTGGGAGCGCGTGGTGGCGTTGGGCATCGAGGACTGGATTGCGCACCAAAAGGCTGCGGGGCGTATTCGCCAGATAGGTTTTTCGTACCACGGCAGTGCGGCGGACTTCCTCACGATGCTTGACGCGTATGACTGGGATTTTTGCCAGATCCAGTACAACTACGCTGGAGAGCGCTACCAAGCGGGAACGGCGGGACTCATGGCGGCTGCGGAGCGCGGGCTCGCGGTGTTTGTGATGGAGCCGCTGCTGGGCGGGCGTTTAGCGGGCAAGCTGCCGCCGCGGGCCCGCGCTGTGCTCGATGGCGCCCCTGACCCGCATTTGCGCACTCCTGCCGCCTGGGGCCTTTCGTGGGTGTGGAACCATCCTCAAGTCACGATGCTGCTTTCGGGCATGACCGATACCGCGCAGGTGGACGAGAACGCGGCATTGGCGGATCGCGCACTGCCGAATTCGATGACGACAGAGCAGCTCGATACCATCGCGCGTGTGCTGGGAGAGTTTGAGAAATCGAATCGCGTGCCCTGTACGGGCTGCGGCTACTGCATGCCGTGTCCCAAAGGCATCAATATCCCTGGGTGTTTCGCCGCCTACAACGCAAGCTATGCGCACAGCTGGTTTACGGGCCTGTCGCAGTATTTTACGGCGAGCGCGGTGCGGACGAGTGAGCCCAAGTTGGTGAGCAATTGCGTCAAATGCGGCAAATGCGCACGTCACTGCCCGCAGCACATCGATATTCCTGAGCGTCTCGACGATGTGCGCCGACGTTTCCAGCCTGGCCCCGTAACGGCCGCGCTTAAAGCCTTTTGCAAAACGCGTTCCTGATGCCCCTTTTATAAGTTGCGGTGGAATAGTTCCTGTTTGCGGCAGAATAGGGCATCGACAGGAACTATTTCACCGCAACTGATGAGGGGGAGCTGGAGATGCTGACGATTGGGTGTCATCTTTCGACGACGAAGGGCTATCGGGCGATGGGGGAGACGGCGCTATCCATTGGCGCCAACACCTTTGCATTCTTCACGCGCAACCCGCGCGGCGGCAAGGCGAAAGATCTTGACATGGATGACGTGGCGGCCCTACGCGAGCTTATGGAGAAAAACGACTTTGGCCCGCTTGTGGCTCATGCCCCCTATACCTACAACCCCTGTTCTGCCAAAGAGCGGGCACGCGAGTTTGCCTTGGAGGCAATGGCCGAGGACTTGCAGCGTCTGGAAGCGCTGCCCGGCAACTACTACAACTTCCACCCCGGCGCGCATGTGGGGCAGGGGACTGATGCCGGCATTCAGATGATCGTCGACACCTTGTGTCAGGTGATGTTTGAGGGGCAGCAGACGACGGTGCTGCTCGAGACCATGGCGGGAAAGGGTACCGAGGTGGGCCGTAGCTTTGAAGAGCTGGCGCGCATTATCGAGGGTGCTGCCGCCAGGCGTCCAGAGCTATCGGACAAGCTGGGCGTGTGTCTGGACACCTGCCATGTGAGCGATGCCGGCTACGACATCATCCATGATCTGGACGGCGTACTCGACGAGTTCGACCGCGTGGTGGGTATCGACCGCTTGCGTGCCGTACACATCAACGATTCGAAGAACCCCAGTGGTGCCCATAAAGATCGTCACGAGTGCATCGGCAAGGGCTACCTTGGCAGCGAGGAGTTTGGCGGCGGTATGCAGGTTATGCAGAATATTGTATCGAATGGCCGCTTGCGCGCATTGCCATTCATTTTGGAGACACCGAACGAACTTGCAGGTTATGCGGCTGAAATCAAACTGTTAAGGTCATTGCAGCAGTAATGACTGTCATAAAGTGGAGTGTTCCATTCACGTTATAGGTTTGTTTCAATCAGTTTTCTAATTGCGGATTCTTCCAAACGGGCGCATAATATCCAACAGTTTTTGCAGACCTCTGAATTAAACGGGGTCACCGGAAGGAGACTGATTATGAAGCTGAAGAAGCTTGGCGCATTTGCCGCCACGGGCGCCATGGCACTCGCCCTCGCACTGACGGGCTGCGGCTCGTCCAACGCCACCTCTGGTTCTGATGCCGGTTCCAGCAGCTCTGACGACGCTAAGGTCGAGAAGGTCGACGGCTCCAAGGAGTACGCGCTCGTCAAGGACGGTACGCTGACCGTCGGCACCTCTGCCGAGTACGCTCCGTTTGAGTACAAGGATGACAACGGCGATTATCAGGGCTTTGACCTTGAGCTTATCAAGGCTATCGGCGACAAGCTGGGCCTGGATGTCGAGTACGTCAACAATGACTTTGACACGCTGGTTCCGGGTGTCGCTTCGGGCGCCAAGTATGACGTTTCCATCGCGGCTATCACCGACACGCCCGAGCGTGAGAAGGAAGTCACTTTCTCCGATTCCTACTACATGGACGATCAGGCTATCGTGACCAAGGTCGATAACACCGACATCACGGCCGACAACTACAGCGAGAAGCTCAACAACGCCGACGCTACCATCATCGTCCAGTCTGGATCGACCGCCGAGGCCTTTGCTCAGGAAAACTTCCCCAAGGCTAAGATCGTTCCCTACAAGGACGCCACCGAGTGCTTCAGCGCCCTGCAGTCCGATAAGGGCGATGCCGTAGTCACCAACCGCTCCGTTGCCAGCCAGCTGACCGCCGAGCAGTTCAACACCTGCCAGACCATCAAGCAGGTCAGCACCGGCGAGGAGTACGCCATCGCCATCAACCAGGGCAACACCAAGCTCAAGGACGACATCAACCAGGCCATCAAGGACCTGACCGACGACGGTACCGTTGACGCCCTCATGGCTAAGTACAACATCAAGTAAATTAATGCTTGATTGCGCGCGGGCCCTTTCCGTTTTGCGGAGAGGGCCTTTGCGCCTCTCTTGACGGAGAGCGTTTCCGTCTCGTTTTGTCGGCAACTTCTACGATAGGAGCCACCTTGTCTCGACTGAACAAAGGGGCCACGGAGCAGCGTTTTTCACTGCCCGCCTTGCTCCAAAAGCTATCCTGCGTCATGGCCGTGGCGCTCGCGCTGGTGTGCGCGGGGGCATATGCGCCCACGACCGCCCAGGCGCTTGAGACCGCAAAGATTACTGCCCGACCCAACACCGGTTCGGGCAGCGCTGTGGTCGGCGGCACCGAGACGCGCATTACCTGGGAAGTTCAGGCCGATGCCGACGAGGAGCTGAGCGGTCTTTCGCTGACGTTTGTCGACGGCACGACGTTTGGTACCGATGACACGCGATTGACGATGCTCTCGGGCGAGGACCTCATGGATCGTACGCCCATGAAGCCCACGTGCAAGGCTGACGGCCAGACGCTCAAGATCGACTTTGGCGAGACGGCGCCTGCCGGAGGCTTTTTCCGTGTCGAGGTTTACGGCGTGACGTTTCCCGTCGAGGGCGGCGATGAGGCCTTCAGCGGCACCTATACGCTCGCCGACGGTTCGACCAAGAAGATTTCTAAGATTCCTTCCGTCGAGATTAAGGGCGTGACGGCATTCGATAACTTCCTGGCCGACCTTAAGGAGCAGCCGTGGGTCGAGGCATGGAATTCCAACATGTTCCTTCGCCTGTTCCTGAACCCGGTCATTTTGGTCCAGAGCCTGCCGATCGTCTTCAAAGGCTTCCTCATGTCGCTCTCGATCGTGCTCGTGGCGTTTCCGCTGGCAATTCCCTTTGGCTTTGCCTTGTCGCTCATGCGCATCTCCAAGTCGCGCATCCTGCGTTGCCTTGCCGGCATCTATGTGAATATCATCCGCGGTACGCCGGCGTTCCTGCAGATCTACATCGCGTTCTTCGGTCTGCCGCTGGCCGGCGTCAAGGTTGACGACTATGTGCTGGGCGTCATCGTCATGGCCATGAACTCGTCCGCCTACCTGTGCGAGATCTTCCGCGCCGGTATTCAGTCGATCCCCAAGGGCCAGAACGAGGCCGCGCGCTCGCTGGGCATGAACGCCTTCCAGACGCTGCTCTACGTTATGATTCCGCAGACGTTCCGCAATGTCCTGCCTACGCTGACCAGTGAGTTCATCCTGCTTTACAAGGATACGTCGCTGCTCGCGGCCGTGGGCGTGGTCGAGATCGTCATGAACGCCCGTACCATCGTGGCCACGACGGGTTCCATTACGCCGTATGTGGTTGCCGCGCTGTTCTACCTGGTCATCACCCTGCCGCTTGCTCGCTTGGTGAGCGGTCTTGAGGCGAGGCTTCTGGGGACGGCCGAAACCAAGAAGAAGCGTCCCGCCAAGAGCGCTGGACAGGTCGTCGCGACGCCCGCCGACCACATCGCCGGTCTGTAAGGAGGTCCTATCATGAGCGAAACCAATAACTCGAACGAGGTCGTCGTCAGCATCAAGAACCTCCAGAAGGCCTTCGGCGATAACGTGGTCCTGCGCGATATCGATCTGGATGTGCACAAGGGCGAGGTCGTCGTAGTCCTGGGTCCTTCGGGCTCGGGCAAGTCGACGATGCTTCGCTGCATCAATCGTCTGGAGCATCCCACGAGCGGCTCGATCGTCGTTGAGGGCGTGGACGTTTGCGCCAAGGGCGTCGACCTTAACAAGGTACGTACGCATCTGGGTATGGTGTTCCAGCAGTTCAATTTGTTCCCGCACCTGTCAGTCAAAAAGAACGTCATGCTCGCACAGCAAAAGGTACTCAAGCGCAGCAAGGAAGAGGCCGAGAAAATCGCTATCGAGGAGCTGACCAAGGTCGGTCTTGCCGAGCGCATCGACTTTATGCCGAGCCAGCTCTCGGGTGGCCAGCAGCAGCGCGTTGCCATCGCCCGCGCCCTGTCGATGAACCCTCACGTCATGCTCTTTGACGAGGCCACGTCGGCGCTCGACCCCGAGCTGGTTCGCGACGTTCTTGGCGTTATGCGCGATCTTGCACGTGACGGTATGACCATGATCGTCGTGACGCATGAGATGGGCTTTGCCCGCGACGTCGCCGACCGCGTCGTCTTTATGGACGGCGGCGTTATCGTGGAAGAGGGTACGCCGAGCGAGGTCTTCGACCACCCCAAGAGCGAGCGCACCAAGGCGTTCTTGGGAAATATCTCGTAGCCGCTTTATATGACTGACATAACAGAAAACGGGAGCCGGATGTGATCCGGCTCCCGTTTTTGTTGGGATGCGAATGTGTTTTGGTGCAGAGCTCGTTATGGGCGGAGCTCATTGCCGCTAGGCGAGCTCGGCTCCAAGGGCGCGGCAGGCCGCCTCGCCCTCATCGTCGGGAGCGTCGTAGCAGATGACGGAATCGACGACGTTGACGCCCGCCTCGTCGGCGTCGGCCTTCCAGTTGTCCATCCACTCGCCCTCGGCCCACGAATAAGAGCCAAAGAGGACGACCTTCTTGTCGCCGAGAACCTCCTTGACCTCGTCCCACATCGGCTGGAACTCATCGTACTCGAGTTCCTCGGAGCCCATGGCGGGGCAGCCGAAGGCGAAGGCGTCGTAGTCGGCGGCCCTGTCGGCAGAGAAGTCGGCGCAGGGGATGACCTCAGTCTCGGCACCCGCGGACGTGGCGCCTTCGGCGACGAGGTTTGCCATGGCCTCGGTATTGCCCGTGCCGCTCCAATAGACGACGGCGATCTTGCTCATGTTTTGTCCTTTCGGTTGTGCGGCGCTGGCCGCGGCTCGTACGTTCTATCGGGTTGCCCGGGCAAGTTGCGCCAGGCTACAGCCCTGCTGATAGACAAAGGTGAAGTATTGGGTGCAGGCACGGTAGGCATCAAACGTCGCAAGCGCCTGCTCGACATTTGCGTAGACCTTCCAGGCTCCAAAGACCTTGTAGTTCTCGCCGCGCTGGACGATAAACTCGTGCACGTCGTCGTAGGGATATCCAAGGAAGTAACCTATTTCGTGCGGAAACTCGCAGACGCAGTCTTTGCTGCAGCTAGCTTGCTGGGGTAGTGCGCATCGAGTTTGGCTGCAGGCGCATTCCGCGACGTTATTGCTCGCGAGCGTGATGCGTGATGCCAAATGCACAAGGCATGTCGAAAGGTCTCTCGTGTCGTAGCCTTCCGAGGCGAGCGCCGTTTGGGCGCGAGGGTCTGCGAAATAGGTGGCGAGGCTTTTGGCTCGGTACACGTACACGAGCGCTCCGCAGGGCCGCCAGACCAAAACACTCAGGTGGATGCCGAGCGGGTCAAGCTCGCGATTGCACTGGGCGATAACGTTGAGCAGGCGTGCTCGGCGTTCTGCGATGTTTTCGGTTGCGGACGAGCCGTCCCCGTGGGCGTAGGTGCCTGGATAGGTAAAGAGCGATGCCGGCTTGATGCCCGCGAGCGTTGGAGAGCAGTTGCGCACGACTGCTGACTGAAACGTTGGGATGTCTATGGTTCGAGTCACGGCGCTCCTTACGAATCTAAACTGTTAACCTAGGAAAACTTATACACGAAAGTAAGCCATGGTCAACAAAAAAGTTTGAAGAGGGAAACTAATTGACCGAACGGACATGATTTTGGGTTAAGATGAGGACACCCCATGGGGGTATCTAGATAGGGCTACTTGAAAGGGGAATGCATGAGTGACTTGCTCAACCCTGCGAATCTCATCGTGCTTGCCGTGATTGTCGTTGGCATGTTCTTTGGCCTGCGTCGCATTGTCGCTTCGACACACGGGAAGAGTTGTTGCAGCGATGGCGCGAGCGGCAAGAAGGCCAAGAAGGTAGTGGTTGCGGATACCGATCCGTCCCACTACCCCTATAGCGATGAGTTGCTCATCGGCGGCATGAGCTGCGATGGCTGCGCTCAGAACGTGGCCAATGCCCTGAATGCACTGGATGGTGTGTGGGCAACGGTAACGTACGCGGACCACACGGCGCGCGTGCGCTCCAAGCGGCCAATCGATCGCGGTGCTCTCGTGGCGGCCGTGAAGGATGCGGGTTACTACGTCATGACGCTGTAAGCGCCGCCTTGGATGCACTTCCTTGTCTAGGCTCGTCCGCGCAGTTCGATGTCAAGAATGTCATCGAAATCGATGGCGATGTCTTTGAGCTTGAGCAGTTTAAAGGCAGGCAGTACCTCGTCGAGGATTCCGGTGCGAGCGCGATAGCCGTACGTATCGTAATAGGTGACGCGCACCAAATCGCCGCGTTTGAGGCCCTCGAGCTTTTTCGAAAGCTCGAGGGCTTTTTCTTCTGTGAGTTCGCATTTGGGCTCAACAGTGATCTCTTGTTTGCGCACGAGCTCGTAGTATCCCGTGAGGGCGGCAAAGGGCATAAACTGCGCGGCACGGCCGGCACGGACGGCGCCGTTAGCGGTGAGCTTGGGGTCGGCGGAGCGACGTCTTCCCTCGGGGTCCGCTAGGCGTTCAAAAGGTGTCGGTGGCCGCATCGGCTGCTGTTGGGGCTTAGGCACGGTGCCCCCCTACCTGATCGTTGCGTTCGCGTGCGGTGGCGCCGGCGGTAAAGCTCAGTCCCTTAACCAGCGCGTTCTTGCCGTATTTGCCCTTTACGGCCAGGACGGCACGGGCCAGGTCGCGCTCGCGCTCATCGGCCTCGACGTCGCTAAACAGATCGATGGTGGCAAACTCCTCCGGCATGAGGTTGCCAAATCCCAGGTTGATGCGCTTGACTGGTCGTTTGGGATCGACAGTCTGCGCCCAGAGCTCATCGAAATAGCCCATGATCTTCTTAAACGAATTGGTGCGCTCGGGCAGCTTGCGCGAGGCGTTGGAGTGCGCAAAGAGTGCGGCATAGCCACCGCGCGGTTTGCCGCCATGTTCTCCCACAAAGATGCCATCGATAGCCTGCGCCTCCCGCACCAGGCGGCGTCGTTCGTCATCGCGCTGGACGGGCTTGGGCGCACGGGGCGCGAGTTCAGGGCCGGCGGTTGCGGTGGGTTCGATACTCGACGTGCTCGAGCGCAGGTGCCCGCATCCGTCCACATATTGCGCTGTACCGCTGGCGTCGAGGCGGCGTATGTCGGCGCGCTCGCTTGCGTAGCCCACAAAGAGCGAGATGCTGTCGCAGACCACGTGCTTATCGACTAGGTCCAACACGGCGTTGTCGACCATCTCGCGCAAGACGGTGTAGGCCTGCTCGTAGGCATAGCCCTTCGAGAGCACCTGCCCTGTGGTGGTCGAAGTCGCTTGCGGGCGATAGGCTTGGATATCGGCGATGGTTGTCGGCTCACGCCCGAAGGCGTGGTCGATAAGATACTCGGCATTGACGCCGAGCTCGTCGTAGAGCAGGTTTTCGTCGAGCGCCGCGACCCCCATCAGGTCGTAGACGCCGTATTTCTCGAGACGGGCCGCCACGCCGGGGCCGATGCCCCAGATGTCGGTGATGGGGCGATGGGGCCAGATCTCCTTGCGAAAGGTCTCGTCGTCGAGTTTGCCGATGCGACTGGGCACATGCTTGGCGGTGATATCGAGTGCTACCTTGGCCTGGAATAGGTTGGGGCCGATGCCGACCGTCGCCGTGATGCCGGTGCGCGCGAGGACCTCATCGCGCAACATACGGGCGAAGCCTTCCGCATCGGTGTGATAGAGGTCCAGATAGGGTGTCACGTCGATAAAGCACTCGTCAATTGAGTAGACGTGAACGTCTTGCGGACTGACGTATTCCAGGTAGATACCGTAGATCTGCGCCGACACCTCCATGTAGTGCTGCATGCGCGGTACGGCCTTAATGTAGTCGATACCATCGGGTATTTCGAACAGGCGACAGCGGTTGTGAATCCCTAGGTCCTTCATAGCCTGCGTGATAGCGAGACAGATAGTCGTGCGTCCGCGCGATTCGTCGGCAACGACCAGGTTGGTGGTGAGCGGATCGAGCCCACGATCGACGCATTCGACGCTGGCATAAAACGTCTTGAGGTCGATGCAGATGTAGGTGTGCTGCTCGTGCGCCATCCGTGCCTCCCATCAAACACATGTTCTTATCGAATACCTGTTCGATAATACCTGCTCGACCGGACACCGTCAAAACCTGTCCCTATTTGGCAGGTATGGTCGTGCGGCTGCATCGAGTTTTTAACGCAGCCCTAAAGAGCGCGAAACAGCTCGGAAAAGCTCGCTTCGTAGCATGAGGCTAACGATTGATGCCACCATAAAGCACGGAAGGGTTGTGGGGATAATGGTTAACTATGGGTTTGGTATGCCGACGCGCTTGGTTGCGGATGGGGACGTGGCTCGCTGGTGCGGGCGATTGGTTGCCCACTATGGCGGCACCAAGGCGCTGGTGGTGCTGGGCGGTGACAAGCATACACGCGATGAGCTTGTCTCGGCGGCGCTCGGCTCGCTTGATCGAGCTCTGCTCGAGCGCGCGCTCTTTCGTTGCGGCTTGGTCGGGGGCGACGGGGGAGACGATTTGGTCGATGAGGCCGTAGCCCTGGCGACCGATGAGGGCGTGGACTTTGTCCTGGCGATCGGCGATGCCGATACGGCGGGCTTTGCGCGCGAACTCGCTCGTCGCATGGCCGTGCTCGATGCCGGCGAGGACGGCTTTGTTCCCTACGGATGCATCGTCTCCGAGGGAAAAGTGCCCGCCGTTGTGGGTGCCGGCGAGGTTCCCGTTTTCGCCATCATCGCTCCCGAACTGCTGGAGGGTATCGGCTCGCCCTTGCGCGAGCTGCTCGGCAGTGTGTGTGCCGCGGCCTAATATTTACCATAAAGGGATAGGTTATTTTTGGTTGGTAAAGCGTTTGACCTGCCAAAATAAACCTGTCCCTTTTTGGTCGGTTGCCGTTGGGGGGCGGATTGGCAACGCTCGCTGATTGTAGTCTTGACCTGCGCTAGAATAGGACTATCTGATTATCCGGGCGCATGGAGGCTTGCGCCCGTATGCTGAGGAGGACTATATGGCAACTGTTGCCGCACCTATCGACGCTACGTCGACTGCCGCTTGGAAGGCGCTCGAGGCTCATCAGGAGAAGCTCGAGGCCGAGGGTATCGACCTCAAGGCCTGGTTCGCCGCCGATGCCGAGCGCGTGAACAAGCTGAGCTTTGACGCCGGTGACCTGCACTTCGACCTGTCCAAGAACCTGGTGACCGATGAGACCGTCAAGCTGCTGTGCGATCTTGCCCGCGAGGTGAAGCTCGAGGAGCGCCGCGACGCCATGTTCTCCGGCGAGCACATCAACACCACCGAGGACCGCGCCGTCCTGCACACCGCGCTGCGCCGTCCGGCAAGCGAGAAGGGCCAGCTCATCGTCGACGGCCAGGACGTCGTCGCCGACGTGCACGAGGTCCTCGATCGCATGTATGCTTTCGCCGAGCGCGTGCGCTCCGGTGAGTGGAAGGGCGTTACCGGCAAGAAGATCGAGCACCTGGTGTCCATCGGCATCGGCGGCTCCGATCTGGGCCCGGTCATGGCTTACGAGGCTCTGCGCCCCTATGCCGACGCCGGTATCGACTGCCGCTACATCTCCAACATCGACCCCAACGACCAGGCCGAGAAGCTCAAGGGTTTGGATCCCGAGACCACGCTCGTGATTATCGTCTCCAAGACCTTCACCACGCTCGAGACCCTCACCAACGCCCGCGAGGTCAAGACCTGGATGCTCGAGCAGCTCAAGGCTCAGGGCGCCATCGACGGTTCCGATGAGCAGAACGCCGAGGCCGTGGCAAAGCACTTCGTCGCCGTTTCCACCGCACTCGAGAAGGTTGAGGCCTTCGGTATCGACCCCGCCAACGCCTTCGGCTTCTGGAACTGGGTCGGCGGCCGCTACTCCGTCGACTCCGCCGTGGGCCTGTCGCTGATCGTCGTGCTCGGTCCCGAGCGCTTCCAGCAGTTCCTTGAGGGCTTCCACGCCATCGACGAGTACTTCTGCAACACGCCGCTCGAGAACAACGCCGTCGCGCTGATGGGCCTGCTCAACGTCTGGTACGTCAACTTCTTCGGTTCCAAGAGCCACGCCGTGCTGCCGTACTGCCAGCACCTGCACCGTTTCCCGGCCTACCTGCAGCAGCTCACCATGGAGTCCAACGGCAAGCATGTCCGCTGGGACGGCAGCGCCGTGACCTCCGACACCGGTGAGATCTTCTGGGGCGAGCCCGGCACCAACGGCCAGCATGCCTTCTACCAGCTGCTGCACCAGGGCACCGTGGTGGTCCCGGCCGACTTCATCGCCTTTGCCAACACGGCCAACCCTGCAACCGACAACGGTCAGGATGTGCATGAGCTGTTCCTGGGCAACTTCCTGGCCCAGACCAAGGCGCTCGCCTTTGGCAAGACGGCCGACGAGGTTCGTGCCGAGGGCACGCCCGAGCAGATCGTCCCGGCTCGTTGCTTTGAGGGCAACCGCCCGACGACCTCGATCTTCGGCGACACGCTGACCCCGTTCGCGCTCGGCGAGCTCATCGCCCTGTACGAGCACATCACGTTTGTCGAGGGCACGGTCTGGGGCATCGACTCCTACGACCAGTGGGGCGTCGAGCTTGGCAAGCAGCTTGCCAAGCAGATCACCCCGGCCTTCCACGACGACGCCGCCAAGGCCGAGCAGGACGCTTCGACCCAGGCACTCATCGAGTTCTATCGCGCGCACCGCAAGTAGGATTCGCTGCGAAAACTAACGCATAGCCGACAAGGGCCCGTATCCGTTGGGATGCGGGCCCTTTGCTATTTGGATAGGATGGAATGTATCGGGAGGCGCCTCGACGGGCATCTCAATCGTCGAAGGCACGCCGTTCATGTTTGGGACAATATGACATTTTTCCCGTTGCAAACAGCGCCGCCGTGGGTGTTCTGTATGATGGCTCAGACAAGGTTGCTCAATGACGGGGAGGCATATATGGCAATCAAAGCCATCGCAATGGATATCGACGGTACGCTCACCAACGATCAGAAGGTGATCAGCCCGCGTACGCGCGAGAAGCTGCTCGCGGCACAGGAATCGGGTATTAAGCTCATCTTGGCTTCGGGTCGTCCCGCCTGGGGTCTTCACGCCTTGGCGCAGGAGCTCGACCTTCAAAACCATGACGGTCTGTTAGTTGCCTTTAATGGCGCGCATGTGGTCGACGCTCAGACCGATGAGGTCCTTTTTGACCAAGCCATGCCGGCTGACGAGCTGCACCGTCTGATTGATCATCTGCGCAATTTTGACGTGATCCCTATGATTTCGCTCGGTCGGGACCTGCACGTCGTGGACTCGTATCGCTGCATGATTACGCTGCCGGACGGTTCGCAGAAAAACATCGTCAAATACGAGCGCGATGCGTGCGACCTTAAGATCCGCGAGGTCGAGAGCTTGCATGAGGTCGTGGATACTTATCCCGTGGACAAGCTGCTGACGGCGGGCGATCCGACCTACCTGCAGGCGCATTACGAGGAAATGTATGCGCCCTTTACCCAGACGCTTTCGGGCATGTTTACGGCCGACTGGTACTTTGAGTACACGGCGCCCGGTATCGATAAGGCCCGTGCGCTCGAGGGTGCCCTGCCCAAGCTCGGCATCGATGCCAGTGAGGTCGTATCGTTTGGCGACGGCCAGAACGACAAGTCCATGATAGAGTGGGCCGGCACCGGTGTTGCCATGGGCAACGCCGTCGATGAGGTTAAGGCAGTTGCCCAGATGGTAACCGCCAATAACAACGAAGACGGTATTGCAGTGGCGCTGGATAAGCTGCTGGGTTAGAATCGCCGATTAATGCATGGTTTGGGCGCCTGCTTGCGGGCGCCCTTTTGTTAGGGAGGGTGCCGTGTCCGCATTTCCGTTCGACGCCGTTATCTTTGACATGGACGGCGTTTTAGTCGATACCGAGTTTTACTATCAAAAGGAACTCGAGAGGTATATCGATTACCTGCAGATTTCTGTGACGCGCGACGAGCTCAATGCGATTGTTGGTTCATCGCACCGTGATTTTCAGCAGGTGCTCGTCGATTGGCATGAGCGTGCGGGCTTGGGCAAGCTCAGCGTCGAGGCTGCCGAGGCACGCTATGAGGTGTGGGCGAGCGCGTATCCCTGCGACTATAGAAAGCTGCTCAACCCCGGTGTTGCCGAGACGCTGGCGGGGCTGAAAGAGCGTGGGATTCGCGTTGCGCTGGCGTCGTCATCGCCTCTCAACAATATCGAGGAAGTGCTGGGTACCTGCGGCATTCGCGATTACTTTGAGTTTTTGGTCTCGGGTGAGCAGTTCAAGCGCAGCAAACCCGATCCTGATATCTATCTGCATGCCATAGATCGTTTGGGCTTGCCTGCTAATTGCTGTTGCTGCGTGGAAGACTCTCTGTATGGCATTACCGCAGGTAAGCGCGCCGGTCTGACGGTAATCGCCAAGCGCGAGGAACGCTTTGGCTTTAGCCAGGATGCCGCGGATAAGATTATCGATCGGTTGTCGGACCTGCTGGAACTCGCGTAGGGCCAGGGCGATGTGGCAGCCATTACGGCGATCTCGTTGGGACGAGGGGGGAGCGGTGCTATGGCATTCAACGTTAACGCTCTTGGGTTTGGCGACAATGTCGTCGACCGCTACGAGCATATCCACACAATGTATCCGGGTGGCAATGCGGTGAACTTTGCCGTGTATGCCAAGAAGTGCGGTGCTTCACGTTCCGCATATATGGGTATCTTTGGCAACGATGCCGCGGCCGAGCATGTCATTGCGAGCCTCGAGGACGAGGGCGTCGAGCTTGCCAAATGTAAACAACTCATCGGCGAGAACGGTACGGCTCGTGTTACCGTGGTCGATGGTGACCGCGTGTTTCTGGGATCGAACGAAGGCGGTATCCGCGGGGATGCGCGCTATGTGCTCGATCGTTTTGACCTTGCGTACATGAAGCAGTTCGACGTAGTCCATTCGGGCAATTATTGCTTTACAGAGCGTGAGTTGCCCAAGCTGAAGGCCGCGGGCATTACGGTTTCGTTTGACTTCTCGGACGATTCGACCGACGAGTACTACGAGCAAATTGCCCCCTACGTTGACTTCGCGTTTTTTAGCGCGGCAGACGCTGCGAGCGAGGATGAGATTCGCGAGCGCCTAGCATGGGTGAAGGGCTTGGGCCCGCGTTTTGTGTCTGCCACGGCGGGCGCTGAGGGCTGCATTGCCTATGACGGCGATCGTTATTACCGCCAGCTTGCTAAGCCGGTAATGGATATGAAGGACACCATGGGGGCGGGCGACTCGTTCCTCACCTCGTTCTTGATGTGCTATCTCGATGCCGCCAAGCGTGGCGAGGATGGTGCCGGGGCCATCGAGCGTGCACTCGACTTTGCGGCAGGATTTGCCTCGACCGTATGCGGCATGGAGGGCTCTTGGGGCCACGGGGCGCCGATTATCGAATAGTTGAGCAGTTCCGTGGAGCCGAATGCCGCCCCTACGAGGCCCAGTGGGCAAAAAATGCCAAAAATGAGTACTGTCACTATTTTAGTAACAGCAAAAACAAGCCTTTGAGGCCTTAGTTGAGTTCCTGGGGACGATAAAAGCCTGCTTGATATGGCCTTAGCCACGCCAAAGCACCTCGATAATGAACATCTGTACATTATCGAGGTGTTATTTTGTCGCAAAATAATGTGACTAGGTTTGCAACAGTACTCATATTTGACATTTTTTGCCCACCGGGGTCAGCGGAAGTCAAAAATGGAGCGCGAATTTCCCAAAGCGATCGATTCGGCGCTCTCCGCGGCGCAGTTTTTAAGTTCGGAGATGTGTCGGGAGACGCTTTTTAGCGATGTGATGAGCTGCTGTGCGCTTGTATCCGCTTGCGGCTCGGTTGGAGCGTCGGTTTCGAGCAGCAGACGGTCGAGTGGGATCTGTCGGGCGTATTCACGACCGCGCTTGGTAGCGAGCATCCGCTCGTTCACGGAAAAATAGCAGCCTGCGTTTCGCGCACGGTCGAACTCGTTCGAGGTGCCGCTAAACCAGTGGAAGATGATGGCGGGGGAGTTGGGGCTTGGGGTGAGTAATCCATATGACTCAAGGGCGTCCAGTACGGTTCCTGCCGAACGAACAGCGTGAATTGATATCACGCGCCCGGCGAGAGGGTACTGCACGAGTGCATCGCAGAGACGGTCAAGTGCCTGTATTTGAAGCGGTTCGCTTCCGGCAAAGCGCGCGGAAAAGTCGAGTCCTACCTCACCGATATAGCGCTCTTGGTCAGCAACTTCGCAAAGCAGATTGACTTCGGCAGGACCGCAGCGGCCGTCGGCGAGCCACCAGGGATGGAGGCCGGCGCCCGCGATAATGTTTGGGCATCGGCTGGCCCGCTTTTTTGCTGCCGCGAAGTCGCGTGGGTCGACCCCGCAGTCAAAGAGCCCCAGACCCAACGCCGCCGACTCACTGGCTGCAGCATCGGGGCTGAGCATCAAATCAAGATGACAATGCGTGTCAAAGAATCGCGGTTCCATCGCAGGGCATCCTGCTAGTCCAAGCGCTGGCCGTCGGCGCGCACGCGCTCGCACCCGCGCCCACTGATCTGGCGTATAACCTCGCCGGCGATCATCTGGCCCATGATGGGCGGCATAAAGCTCGCGGTTCCCAGCTCGGTGCGCTCGTGGATGTTGGAAGGGTCGCGGGGCTGGGTTTTAACCGATTCCTCGCAGCTAAACAGCACGTGCAGGCTCTTGATGCCGCGCTTCTTACATTCTTTGCGCATAATGCGGCTCATGGGGTCACGTACCGTATCGAAGATGTCGGCAAAGCGGAGGCACTCGGGATGGAGCTTGTTGGCCCCGCCCATGGAACTGACCAAACGAATGTCGTGGTCCTGAGCATATTTGGCAATGGTGAGCTTGGCCGAGATGGTGTCGATGGCGTCGACGACGTAGTCGAGCTTGCCGCCCGTCTGCTCCAAAACGCTCGCGAAGAAATCATCGATGTTGTCGCTCAGCAGGTATTCGGTACGTTTGATAACGGTGGCGGCAGGATTGATATCGTGGATCATGGCTTCCATAACATCGACCTTGCGCTTGCCGATGGTGCTGTGAAAGGCGATGGCCTGGCGATTGATATTGCTGGGCGCGATGATGTCCTTGTCCAGAATTACAAAATGACCAATGCCGCCGCGGGCGAGTGCCTCGCAGCAGTTGGAGCCCACACCTCCGCAGCCGAGTACCAGCACCGTGGCATCGGCGAGCTTGTCGAGTGCCTCGCGGCCCATGATGATCTCGAGCTTGGCATCGCGCGTCTCGTTGGGAGTTGCGGCTGTGGTTTCGGTCATAGACATCCTCCGATGGGGAAGCGAATCGTGTTTTAGCTATCGCCATTATAGGTATTATCGCGATTCCATTTGAGCCCTAGGGGCTTGTTGAAATGAGGCAGTGATTCGCATAAGATGAAGCAGATGGCACCCGTTGCAGCGGGTTGGCCAACTCCCAAACACGTTTGTAGCGTGAGAAGTGGCCGTCTTCGCATTACGCGGGGGCGGCTATTTCATTCGACCTCCAATGTGGATGCCGAGCTCCACAGCCGCGATTACAAGCAACAACAACGTCAGGACATCGTTAATACTCATAGTCCATCTCCTTCTTGGGAAGAGGGAGCTGGCCCATCTGCTTCTGGACCCATTGTATCTAAAAACGAACGAATGTTCTATATATAACATTGCTATTAGATAATTAGACAAACATCTAAATATCGAGTATAGTGTGCGCGTCGAACGAAATACTGAGAGGAGGTCCTATGCCGGGAGAGGGTTTTAAGGCGCTGGCCGATCCTACGCGACGGCGCATTTTGGAACTACTGCGCGAGGGCAATTGTACGGCCGGAGAGCTTGCCGAGCATTTTGACATCAGCAAGCCGTCATTGAGCCATCACTTGGCGACGCTTAAAAACGCCGGGTTGGTGACCGACGAGCGCCATGGCCAAAACATCGTATACAGCTTAAACACCACCGTCATGCAGGATTTAATTGGCTGGTTTATGGGTTTTACAAACAATGAAGGTGATAAGGATGAATAACGAAAACAAGGGCATTCACCCCACAGGGGTATCGTCGCGCGTGTGGATTGCGCTGGTCGCTCTGTGCGTCGCCAATGTCGTAGCGCACCTCATGGTGATGCCGAGCTTGCCTGCGCAGATTCCCACGCACTGGGGCGCGAACGGCGCTGTCGACGGTTGGGGTCCTAGCTGGATGGCCTCCGCGCTCGGCGTGCTGCCTCTGGCGCTTCTCGCAATGTTCTGCGTGGTGCCGCGCATCGATCCCAAAGGTGAGGCATATCGAACCTCGGGTAAGTTCTATCAGGGCTTCGTAATTGCCTTCACCTTGTTCATGTGCGCCATAAGCTGGCTGGGAGAGCTTACGGTCTGGGGCGTGGTGCCGGCGGTCGGTTCGGTCAACGTGCTGATTTCCGGTGCTGTCGGTTTGCTGTTCATCGGCGTAGGCAACTACTTGCCGCGTGTGAAGCAGAACTATACGCTCGGTATCAAGACACCCTGGGCGCTTGCCGATCCCGAGAACTGGCGCCGTACGCAGCGTTTTGGCGGTGCCTGCTTTATGGTGCTGGGCGTTGGCCTGATTGTGATGGGCGTGGCGGGTAGCGTGCTTTCGAGTGAAGTCGTCGCCGCGGTGATTGCGGTTCTGGCGTTTGGTTCAGCTGGAGCTGCCTACGTCTATTCGTATCTGCTGTGGCGCAAATCGCAGCGAGCCGCTCGTTAAGGTTGCGGAAAACTAGCGTACGCAGTTCATAGTATGTTCCGGGGGATTTTTCCCAGGTAGTATTAGGGGGTGTGGGCAACCATGCCCCTTTTTCGTTTAGTTTCAGAGCTGGTTTCCTCATTTCGTTTCCACTAAAGCGAATCAAGAATAGGGAAACAGAAGGTAGAAAGGATAAAACAGGCAAATGGCGGAGTTTATCTACCAGATGTATCAGGCTCGTAAGGCCCATGGCGACAAGGTAATCCTTGACGACGTGACCCTGAGCTTCTACCCCGGTGCCAAGATCGGCGTCGTGGGCCCCAACGGCATGGGTAAGTCGACCCTGCTCAAGATCATGGCCGGTATCGAGGAAGTCTCCAACGGCGATGCCAGGCTTACCCCCGGCTACACCGTGGGCATCCTGCAGCAGGAGCCGCCGCTCGATGACGACAAGACCGTCATCGAGAACGTGCGCATGGCGTTTGGCGATATGATTGCCAAGGTCGATCGCTTCAACAAGATCGGCGAGGAGATGTGCGACCCGGATTGCGATATGGACGCCCTCATGGCCGAGATGGGCAAGCTCCAGGACGAGATCGACGCCGCCGACGGCTGGGATATCGATTCCAAGCTCGGTCAGGCCATGGACGCCCTGCAGCTGCCCGATTCCGACATGCCGGTCAACGTGCTCTCTGGCGGCGAGCGCCGTCGCGTGGCCCTGTGCAAGCTGCTGCTCGAGGCTCCCGACCTGCTGCTGCTCGACGAGCCCACGAACCACCTGGACGCCGAGTCGATCCTGTGGCTCGAGCACTTCCTGCACAACTACCAGGGCGCGGTGCTTGCCGTCACACACGATCGCTACTTCCTGGATAACGTTGCCGAGTGGATCTGCGAGGTCGACCGCGGTCACCTTTATCCCTACAAGGGCAATTACTCCACGTATCTGGAGACCAAGGCCGCGCGTATCGAGGCCCAGGGCAACCGTGACGCCAAGCTCGCCAAGCGCATGGAGGCCGAGCTCGAGTGGGTACGCAGCTCGCCCAAGGCTCGCCAGGCCAAGAACAAGGCCCGTCTGGCTCGCTACGAGGAGATGGAGGCCGAGGCCCGCGCAAGCCAGAAGCTCGACTGGACCGACATCCGCATCCCTGTGGGCCCGCGTCTGGGCAACAAGGTGCTCGAGGCCCATCACCTGCACAAGGAGTTCGATGGCCGCGTGCTCATCGATGACCTTTCGTTCACCCTGCCGCGCAACGGCATTGTGGGCGTCATCGGCCCCAACGGTGTCGGTAAGACCACGCTGTTCAAGACGATTGTGGGCCTGGAGCCGCTGACTTCGGGCGAGCTCGAGGTGGGCGAGACCGTCAAGATTTCTTACGTCGACCAGAACCGTTCCGGCATCGACCCCGATAAGAACCTGTGGGAGGTCGTCTCGGATGGCCTGGACCACATGATGGTCGGCGAGACCGAGGTTCCGAGCCGCGCTTATGTGGCGAGCTTTGGCTTTAAGGGCCAGGACCAGCAGAAGCGCGCTGGCGTACTCTCCGGTGGCGAGCGCAACCGTCTGAACTTGGCGCTTACGCTCAAGCAGGGCGGCAACCTGCTGCTCCTCGACGAGCCCACGAACGACCTCGACGTCGAGACGCTGTCCTCGCTCGAAGCGGCGCTGCTCGAGTTCCCGGGCTGCTCGGTGGTCATCAGCCACGACCGTATGTTCCTGGACCGCGTCGCCACGCACATTCTGGCGTGGGAGGGCACCGACGAGAACCCGGGCAACTGGTATTGGTTTGAGGGCAACTTTGAGGCCTATCAGGCCAACCGTATCGAGCGCCTGGGCGAGGACGCAGCCCAGCCGCATCGCATTCACCGCAAGCTCACGCGCGACTAGTTTGATGTGACAAAGGGACAGTCCCTTTGTCACATCAATTGAGAAAATGAAAAACGCGGCGAACGTTTTTGTGACGTTCGCCGCGTTTTGTTACTCGGCCGGGGCGTCGACCTTGTCGATGGCCCAGGTGGCTCCGAGGCCGCCGGTGGTGTTGCGGCGGATGCGCACGGTGACCTCGCGGCGCTCGCCGGCCTGTGTGTAGCGCAGGGGGAAGCTTGCGCGGTTTCGCGCGGCCTCGATGGTACCGCGCTCGCGGGCGATCCAGTAGTACTCGCCGACAATGCCGAGGGTATCGGCGCCGTAGGGGAGATAGGTCGACAGCTGGTGCAGAAGCGGGCCGGGGCAGAAGACCTCGCTTGCGAAATCGACGGGGAAGTCCTCGGGGATGGCGGGCGTTGCAGGTGCGGGGGCCGGTACTGCAGCGGGGACCGGAGCCGGTGCGGGAATCTGGTCATAGACAGGTTCGGATGCGGACTCGATGACGGGTGCAGACTCAGGCACCGGTTCCGGCTTAACTGCGGAATCTGTCGGTTCCACGGAGACGGATGTGTCTTCAGTCTCGGTTTTGGCATCGGCTTGCGGGGCGTCCTCTGCCTCGACAGGCAGCTTGGCTTCGACCGGCGTGGATGCCATGGTGGTGATGCCGGCGTTGGCGTTCTCGGGGTCATAGACGACCGTGATCGAGATGGCGGGCTGCGGCGTCTCGGGCTCCGGCGCCGACTCGGTAGCGCCTTGATCGGCGGGCTCGTCGGACTGATCGTCCTCGGCCTCGTTGCCAAAGACATCGCTGTTTTGGAACGCAGACGTCTCGGGTTGGTTAGCGGCTTCTTCGGTTGTCGACTTGGGGGCCTCGTTGAGCTCCACAGCGGCTTCCTGCTCTGACATGACTTCGGGATCGGTCATGGCGGCGATTTCGGTTTCGGCTTCTGCTGCTACCTCAATAGCGACTTCGATCTCTGTCTCGGGCTCGGGCTCCGGAGCGACTTCGGCCACGGACTCGGGCTCGGGACGCTTAACGTGCTTGGGACGCACGGCCTTCAGGTCCTTCTCGCCGCGCTTTTTCTTTTTGTAGGACTGCTTGGCACCCTTGGCAGCCTTGGGCTTGTCCTCGCCTTTGGCAAGGGCGGTATCCCAGGCCTCGTTGGCGATGACGGTGGCATACAGGCGACCGCCCTTAAAGACGGTCAGCTTAATGCAGTCGTCAAGCGCCTCGAGCAGCTCGCGCGTGGATTCGAAGCCCAGGTCATAAGCAGCCATGTCGCCAGCGGCGAGAGCCTCCTCGACCTGCGTCATAAACGTTTGCTTACCGCATCCGATTGCATCGCGCAGCAGGCGATACAGATAGATGTGGTTGCCCAGCGAAAGCGTGGGCGTAACTATTGTCTTGCTCATGGCAAATCTCCTCTTTACACATGTAAAGCATCTTACCATCGCATGGCGCTCGCCATGACGGCGCCCAAGGCAAACGGGCGCGAACCGCTTTCGATTCGCGCCCGTTGTACAGGTCGGTTATCTGTGAGAGGCAAATGTGCTTAGTTGCCCGATGCCGTGCCTTGGCTCGAGTTGCCAGATGCCGTGCCGGACGCGGTTCCGCTCGAGCTGTTCGAGCTGTTGGTGTTACTGCTGTCTGCTGTGCCCGTTCCCGAAGTGGTGTCGCTCGTCTGGTCGCCCGTGCTCGTCTGCGAACCGTCAGCCGTTTGGCTTGAGTTAGCCGTGCCGGACGGCGAGCTACTGTTGGCCGTAGAGGAATCGGTGCCCTGCGATTGGTTTTGGGTGTTCGAGGACGAATTGGCAGAGGCAGAACTGTCTTGCGTGTCGTCCGTCTGTGCCTGCTGATCCTGCGACTGGGTGTTGCCATTTGCATCGCTCTCGGTCGTGCGCGACGACAGGATTGGCTCGGGACGCTCGCCCAGACCCTCACCGGCAGTGGTGATAAGGATGGCGCCGGCGCAGGCGATGACCGCGACGATGGCGATGGCGATCGAGAAGACGATGACCTTCTTTTGCGTCTGGCTGCGCTCTGCTGCCGCCTTGGCGCGCAGGCTGTTGGGGGCGACGCGCGCCGTGGTCGCGCGCCCCGCAATCTGGCGCATCTCCTGCGTGGTCGCGGCGCCACCCAGGTGCTCCTCGACATTGGGCTCAACGGGCTCGTAGACGCCGGCAGGGTAGTCGACAGCGGCATGCGTGCCCTTGATTGCTTCGGCGCTGGCGGAGATAAAGTGGCGATAGACCTGCGAGGACACAACAGTGATGACTGAGCTCACAGCGGCACCAATCACCGAGCCGGCAATGCCGATCTTTGAAGCAAGCGCGACGCTCGTGGCGGCAGCTGCGGCGCCGGCGATGATTTGGGGAATGGAAATGTCGTCGAACAGGCCCTTTTTGGGCGCGATGGCCATGGTTTGTCCGATGGAATGGTTCTCGTGCACGCCGTTGTTGAGCGCTGCCGGTGTCATGACGCGCGTACGCGGCGCGTCGGTGTACTTGGTTGTCATACGGGGTCCTCCCGGTGTAAATCTGCTTCGTTTCGTTTAGCCATCAGGGTACCCACCAGATGTGAATCGTACATGACATTTAACAGATACCATCAACTCATCAATAGCTCACCAAGTTGGTGGGATGCGGTTACACCCGGCGGTTGAACTACAATAGGGCTTGCTAATTGTGTTGAATAGCGTCTACGCACGGGAGCATTCTTATGAATCTTCACCTTTCTCAGTCTGATGGCTTTTTGCGTGTGGCGGCGGCCTCACCGCAGATTCGCGTGGCCGATGTCGAGGGCAATGCCGAGGTTGCGCTGGCGGCTGTTCGCGATGCTGCCGGGCGTGGCGTTCGCGCGCTGGTGTTGCCCGAGCTTAACCTAACCGGCTATACCGCGGCCGACCTGTTCCATAACCGCACATTGCTGCATGCCTGCGAGGCTGCTCTGGTGCATATCCTCGATGAAACCCGCGAGCTGCCGATTGTCTTTACCGTCGGCCTTCCCGTTGCGGTGGCCGAAAACATCTACAACTGCGCGGCCGTGTGCTGTGCGGGCGAGCTTTTGGGCCTCACGGCCAAGAAGTATTTGCCCAACTATGGCGAGTTCTATGAGCGCCGTTGGTTTGCTCCGGCGCCTGCGGATCCCGTGTGGGTTGAATTTGCCGGTCAGGGTCCGGTCCCGCTGGGTTCGGGGCTTGTCTACCGTTGCTGTGATGAGGGCGCCGAGGACCTGGTGCTGGGCGTTGAGGTCTGTGAGGACCTGTGGGTGCCGGCGCCCCCTTCGACCGAGATGGCGCTTGCCGGTGCGACGGTGATTCTCAACTCGTCGGCCTCTGACGAAATCATCGGTAAGGCAGATTACCGCCGCAGCCTTATCTCTAACCAAAGCGCGCGCCTGTACTGTGCCTATGCCTACGCGGATGCGAGTGAGGGCGAGTCCACGACCGACATGGTCTTTGCGGGCGAGAACCTTGTCTACGAAAACGGCTCCAAGCTCACCGCGACCAAACTGCTTACCTGTGATATGGCCATCGCCGACGTTGACCTTGACCGCCTGGTTGCCGAGCGCCGTCGCTCGACGACGTGGACGCGCGCGGACGATGCGCCGGAGGCCACGACCGTTGAGTTCTCTTTTGAGGGCGTGCTGACAGACGAACCTGTCCTGCGCGATGCACTCGGCATCGACCGTGTCTTCCCCCGCGCGCCCTTTGTGCCGGCCGACCATGGTGACCTGGCCGAGCGTTGCGAGACCATTCTCGACCTGCAGACCGCCGGCCTCAAGACCCGCCTGGCCCATACGGGCACCAAGGCTGCAGTCATCGGTCTTTCGGGCGGCCTGGACTCCACGCTGGCACTGCTTGTGACCGTGCGCGCCTTCGATGCACTGGGGCTGCCGCGCACCGGTATCACGGCCGTGTCCATGCCCGGCTTTGGCACGACGCATCGCACCAAGTCGAATGCCGAGTCGCTCGCTCGCGACCTTGGCGTGAGCTTCCGCGAGGTTTCGATCCACGCGGCCGTGGAGCAGCACTTCAAGGACATTGAGCACGATCCGGCCGTGCAGGACGTGACCTACGAGAACAGCCAGGCCCGCGAGCGTACGCAGATTCTGATGGATCTGGCCAATCAGGCCGGCGGTTTTGTCATCGGCACGGGCGACCTGTCGGAGCTGGCGCTCGGCTGGGCTACGTACAACGGCGACCACATGAGCATGTACGCCGTCAACGCGAGCGTGCCCAAGACGCTTGTGCGCCATCTGGTGCGTTATGCCGCCGATGTCTTTGGCGGGCGCATTGCCGAGGTCTTGCTCGATATCCTCGATACGCCGGTGTCCCCCGAGCTTCTGCCGCCCACGGGCGACGGCGAGATTGCGCAGAAGACCGAGGATTTGGTGGGCCCGTACGAGCTGCACGACTACTTCCTCTACTACCTGCTGCGTTTTGGCTTTGAGCCGGGCAAGATCTACCGCATGGCGCTCAAGAGCTTCGAGGGCGTCTACGACGCCAAGACCGTCCACACGTGGCTACGTACGTTCTACCGTCGCTTCTTTGCCCAGCAGTTTAAGCGCAGCTGCCTGCCCGATGGTCCCAAGGTGGGCTCGGTGACGCTCAGCCCGCGCGGCGATTGGCGTATGCCGAGTGACGCTAGCTCGCGTCTGTGGCTTGCGCAGATCGACGCGCTCAATCCAGTTGACTAAGGTTGGCTAAATTGAACCAATACGGGGGTTGCAAGCGTTACACTTTTGCAATCTGATGGCCCGTATCGCGCGGCGCTCTTGTCGGAGCGCCGCGTTTTTCATATCGAAAGGTGGCACCATGCAGGCATCGCAGCGTCTCGACCGCTTTGGCGCGGAGGTCTTCGCCTCGCTCAACAACAAGCTTCTCGCGCTGAAGGCTCAAGGCAAGACCATTTACAACATGAGCGTGGGCACGCCCGACTTTAAGCCGTACGACCACGTGGTCGAGGCGCTCACGCAAGCAGCCCAAGATCCCGAGATGTGGAAGTATGCCCTGCGCGACCTGCCCGAACTCAAGCAAGCCGTGTGCGATTACTATGAGCGCCGCTTTGGCGTTTCGGGTATTGCGCCGTCCATGGTGCAGTCGTGCAACGGCACGCAGGAGGGCGTGGGCCATTTGGGTCTGGCCCTGCTCGATCCGGGCGACACCATTCTGGTTCCCGATCCGTGCTACCCGGTCTTTGAGGCGGGTGCCAAGATCGCCGATGCCAAGCTCGAGTACTATCCGTTGGTTGCCGAGCATAATTACCTGCCCTATGTGGCGGGTATCGACCCCGAGGTGGCCGATCGTGCCAAGTACATGATCGTGTCGCTGCCCGCGAACCCGGTCGGCTCGGTGGGCACGCCCGAGGTCTACGAGGAGATCATCGCTTTCGCCCGCGAGCACGACCTGCTCATTGTCCATGACAACGCATACTCCGACATCGTGTTCGACGGTGAGCCGGGCGGCAGCTTCTTGCAGTATCCCGGCGCGCTCGAGGTGGGCGTGGAGTTCTTCTCGCTCTCCAAGTCGTTTAACGTCACCGGTGCGCGTATCGGCTTTTTGGTCGGCCGCGAGGATGTGGTCTCTGCCTTTGCCAAGCTGCGCGGCCAGATCGACTTTGGCATGTTCTTCCCGATCCAGAAGGCTGCTATCGCCTGCCTGAACGGTCCGCGCGATGAGGTCGAGGCGCAGCGTCTGAAGTACCAGGAGCGCCGTGATGCCCTGTGCGACGGTCTTGAGAACCTGGGCTGGGAGCGTCCCAACGCGCATGGCTCCATGTTCGTGTGGGCCAAGCTTCCCGGTGGTCGCACCGATTCCATGGCGTTTTGCGAGGAGCTTATGGAGAAGGCCGGCGTTGTAGTGACGCCTGGCGCGAGCTTTGGTCCTTCGGGCGAGGGACACGTGCGCATGGCGCTGGTCCTGCCGCCCGATCAGATTGCTTTGGCTGTCGAGGCCATTCGCGAGGCGGGCCTGTATTAGAAAGCTATGTCGCCTCGTCAATAGCTCGAAACCGATTTCGTGCAGTTATTTTACGAATCCTGCAAACAATTTCGGTAAACGGTCGATTTTTGGCTGCGAATAGGAGCATAATCAAAGTCCCGATTGGATGTATTGGGATTACGGCAAGCCGCTCGGGTCGTTCCCGGGCGGCTTGCTTGTGGAGAGAGATGGGAGTTTCTAATGGTTAACGAGAAGAAGGTCGCTATTGTCGGCTGCGGTTTCGTCGGTTCGTCTTCGGCGTTCGCGCTGATGCAGAGCGGTCTGTTCTCCGAGATGGTCCTCATCGACGTGGACAAGAACCGCGCCGAGGGTGAGGCTCTGGATATCGCGCACGGCATGACGTTTGCCGAGCCGATGAAGATCTACGCCGGCGATTATTCCGATGTCGCCGACGCCGCCATGATCGTCGTCACCGCTGGCGCTGCCCAGAAGCCCGGTGAGACCCGCCTGGACCTGGTCAACAAGAACGTCAACATCTTTAAGTCCATTATTCCCGAGATTAAGAAGTCTGGCTTCGACGGCATTCTGCTCATCGTCTCCAACCCGGTCGATGTTCTGACCTATGCCGCCATCAAGATGTCCGGCCTGCCCGAGGGCCATGTCATCGGCTCCGGTACCGTGCTCGACACCGGCCGTCTGCAGCAGATGCTTGGTGCCCACGTTGAGGTCGACCCGCGCGATGTCCAGGCCTATGTCATGGGTGAGCACGGCGACTCCGAGTTTGTCGCTTGGTCCAGCGCTCAAGTTGCCGGCGTTCCGCTGAACACCTTCTGCGAGCTTCACGGCCACCTGGAGCATGAGGCTGCCGAGAAGCGTATCGCCGAGGACGTCAAGAACTCCGCCTACACCATCATCGAGAAGAAGCACGCCACCTACTACGGTGTCGCTATGGCCGTCAAGCGCATCTGCACTGCCGTCATGCGTGACGAGCAGACCGTTCTGCCCGTCTCCTCGCTCATGGTGGGCGAGTATGGCCTGTCCGATCTTGCCATCTCCATGCCGACCGTCGTTGGCCGCGACGGCGTTGTCTGCCGCGTCCCCGTGCCGCTGAACGATGACGAGCAGCATGAGCTTACCGCCTCCGCCAAGGCCCTCAAGGACATCATCGACAGCGTCGACTTCTCCTGCTAAATCCAGCTCTTTTGGGCAACAGGCTACAATGAAAGGCGTCCGGTCCACACGGTCCGGGCGCCTTTTTGGTGCAAAGTAACCTGACCCCAATGCGCCATAGTTGATGGGAGCGCCATGTCGGATTCGCCTAATTTTTTGACCTATGCCCAGACGGCGTTTGATCCTTTTGAGGAGCGGCCGTTCTGCGCGGTGGATAGCCTGGTCTTTGCGTGGTTGTCCTATTTGCGTTTGCCGGGTGTTATGGCGGAGCTGACGAACTGGCAGGGCCTAGACGTACGCGAGCTGCTTCGTGCCGAGTGCTACCGGGACATGATTGGCGACCTGTGGGATCCAGAGGGGAGCAGGGCCTTGTTGGAGGCCGTGGCAGCAAGCCCTCGCTACCGTGGCGTGCACGTTTGCGGCTATCGTGCCGTGAGCGATGTGGTGGCGACAGAGCAGTTTGCAGCCATGGCGTTCCGGTTTCCGGCGGGGTTTAGCTATCTTTCCTTCCGGGGGACCGACAGCACGATTGTGGGCTGGAAAGAGGACTTCAACATGGCGTTCCGGTGTCCCGTGCCGGCCCAGGAATCTGCGGCGCGCTATGTGGACGAGGCGGCGGATGCGATTGACGGGCCGCTTTTGTGCGGAGGTCATTCCAAGGGTGGAAACCTTGCGGTGTACGGTGCGACGATGTGCTCCGATGTTGCCCGTGAGCGAATCGAACGGGTGTATTCCCATGATGGTCCGGGCTTCGTCGAGGAGTTTCTGAACGGCAACGCCTTTGCCGATCTTTCCGGTCGAATCGATAAGACGCTACCTCGGTCGTCGATCTTTGGCATGATGTTCGAGACGCAGGAGGACTACGCTATCGTCGAAAGCACCGAGTTTAGCTTGCTGCAACACAATCCTTTTAGCTGGGTAGTTAGCGGCTGCGACTTTGTGTATTGCGAACGCCTGTCTGCTGGCGCGCGATATGTTGACGGTTCCATTCGCGAGATGCTGCTTGCAGTGTCACCTGGTGAGCGCGAGCGTTTTGTAGATGCGTTGTTCTCCGTGTTTGAGGCTACGGGTGCTGAGCGGTTTGCGGATATCGCTGGGAATCTGCGTGAGAGCCTGCCTGTGATGCTCCAGGCTGCGCAAGGCTTTGACGAGGATACGCGACGCTTTGTCTCGCAGACCATCGTGGCAATCCTTAAATGCGCGCTGCTGCCCAAACGACCCCAAATCGACATGCCCGCTGCCGGCAAGAGTTTGGCAGAGCAGCTCGAGGCTTGGCAGTCCGAGCTCCTGCGCTAGCCATTGGTGCAAAGCAACCTGTCCCCGATGCACCAATCTTCGATGCGCCTGGGGCGGGATCGACCGCTATACTGGTTCGTGCCGAAATCGATCTAGAACGGAATGCCGTATATGAAAATCAATCACGCGATTCTGCATATCCTGGACTTTGACTCTGCCGTCAACGTTATGAGCCAGCGCGAGCTCGATATCGAGAGCCGTACCGTGCGCAACTTCGTGACCACGCATCTGCGCCGCGCACGTACCTCGGCCGACAATAAACGCGCCACGTTTGCCGAGAACTCTGCGTTTGGCGGCGAGCTCAAGGGTTATTTCTTTGGCGAGCGCGAGTTCGTGGACCTGTCGCAGCAGATTGCGGAGTTTATCTCCTCCGAGCTCACCAAAGCCGAGAATGCTGAGTCCACCGACGTGCTTGTGGCGGACTTTGATGACGATGAGGATGCCCGCTGGTTTGCCGTGATGCTGCTGGGCTCCAAGCAGGCTTTTATGCACGAAGTGGGCCGCGAGGAGGGGGAGGTACGCAACGACATCGCGCGCCACTACGCCATTCTGCCGAGCCCTTCGCAAAAGGTGCCGAGCTATGCCATCGTGCGTGCAAGCACCATGGAGATCGGCTACGTGGACAAGAAGCGCAAAATTGCCGGCGAGGACCGCATGCTTATCCCCGATGGCCTGCTGCAATGCGACACGGGCGTATCGGGCAAGGAAGTCATCGACACCGTGACGCGTGTGGTCGAGGAAGTCGCCGAGGAGCACGGTGCCAATACGGCCGTAGCGCTCGCCAAGGTTAAGGCTGCTGTGGCCGAGAAGGTTGAGGACGACGAGGAGCTGCCGCCTTGGGATATCGTCGATGAGGTCTTTGAGGACGAGCCGGTCATCAAGGAGAGCGTGCGTGCGGCGCTGACCGAAGAGAAGGTGCCCGAGCGTGTGCCCGTGGAGCGCAAGCAGGTCGAGCGTGCGGCCGTGCGCAACCACAAGATTCGTACCGATACGGGCATCGAGATTAGCTTTCCGGCCGAGATGGGCTCGAACTCCGAGTACATAGAGTTCGTCAACGAACCCAACGGCCTCATCTCCATCGAGCTCAAAAACATCGGCAGCATCGAGAATCGATGAGTTGCGTTACGCCTACAGCGGGAAAGCAAAGGCCGAAGCTCCTTGGGGCCTCGGCCTTCTTGTTTGGGGGTGAATTGCCCCGCAGGTTGAGCATAAGTCAGCGAAAACGCGGTTTGTCAAAATCGCGTAACTATTAAAGTTGACGTAAGCCCTCTTCGAGACCGGTCTTGCTGTCGGTCTTCTCGTCGCGCATCTTGATGACGCGGGCGGGGACACCGGCCACGACGGCACCGGCGGGGACGTCCTCGACGCACACGGCGCCGGCGGCAACGACAGCGCCCTTGCCTACGCGCACGCCTTCCAGGACCACGGCGTTGGCGCCGATCATGACATCGTCTTCGATGATGACGGGCGTGGCGCTTGCGGGTTCAACGACGCCTGCCAACACGGTTCCAGCGCCGATGTGGCAGTTCTTGCCCACGGTTGCGCGGCCGCCCAGGACGGCGCCCATATCAATCATGGAGCCTTCGCCAATGACGGAGCCGATGTTGATGATGGCGCCCATCATGATGACGGCACGGTCGCCGATCTCGACGCGGTCGCGGATGATCGCGCCCGGCTCGATGCGGGCATTGATGCCCTTAAGGTCGAGCATAGGGACGGCGGAGTTGCGGCAGTCATTCTCGACGTCGTAGTAGTCGATGGAGTCGGCATTGGCATCGAGGATTGCCTTGAGCTCATCCCAGTCACCAAAGACGGTCTTGCCACGACGACCGCCGTAGACATGTGCGTCGCCCCAGGCAACCTTCATGCCCGGCTTCTCGCGCACGTACAGCTTGACGGGCGTCTTTTTGGGCGCGGTGGCGATGTAGTTGATAATCTCCTGTGCATCCATTTCGGCTGCGTTGCTCATTTGCTATCTCTCCTTTGGGTGGATTCGGTTGATACCTGGTTAGGCAAACATGACCTTGTCGAACGTATAGAAGCCGGGTTCGCGGGCGACGAGCTTCTGCGCGGCTGCCAGGGCGCCGTTGACAAAGATCTGACGGCTTGTGGCGCGATGGGTGAGCGTGACTTCCTCGTCCTGGCCAAAGAAACCCACCTCGTGCACGCCGGCGACGGTGCCACCGCGCAGCGAGTGCATGCCGATTTCCTTGGGGTCGCGCGCTCCGCACATGCCCTCGCGTCCGTAGACGGGGTGGTAGCCTGCCTCGGGCTCGGCCTCGACGACGGCGTCGAGCAGCAACTTGGCAGTGCCGCTGGGGGCGTCGACCTTTTGGTTGTGGTGCGTCTCGACGATTTCGCAGTCAAAGCCGGGCAGCTCGCGTGTAGCCTGCGCTACCAGATGGCGCAGGGCTGCGATACCGATGGAGTAATTGCCCGAGTGCATAACGCGGGTGTTCTGGCCCAGCTCACGCAGGCGGTCCATCTGCTCGGGGGTGTAGCCTGTGGTGCCTGAGACCAACGCCGCGCCCGTGCGCTCGACATAGGCGACGACGGCGTCGAAGGTCGCGACGTTCGAGAAGTCGATGATGACGTCGGCAGCCGGTGCGTTCTCGAGCTCGCTCAAATCGAAGCCAATCTGGGCCACGATATCAAAAACGGGCTGCCCGGCGGCGTCGACAATGCCTTCGGCGGTAGTGCGGATGAGCGAGCCCATGCGGCCCGTTCCCATAATGACGGTCTTAATCAAGCAGACCAGCTCCCTTCAGAGCATCGGTAAGTGCGGAGCGCGTGTCGTCTGCCATGGGGCACAGCGGCATGCGGTAGTTTGCCTCGATCATACCCATCTGAGCGAGCGCCTCTTTGACGGGGATGGGGTTGACCTCGCTAAAGAGGGCATTGATGAGCGGCTGGCCGGCAATCTGGATATCGCGGGCACGTGCCACGTCACCGTCCAAATAGGCGCGGCACATGTCATGTACGAGCTGCGGCTGAACGTCTGCCCACACGCTGATGGTGCCCGAAGCGCCCAGGCTCATGAGCGGCACGGTGAGTGCATCCTCGCCCGAGTACATGCGGAAGTCATCGGACAGCAGGTGGGCGATCTTGGCCGCGTAGGCGACGTTGCCCGAGGCCTCCTTGATGCCCATGATGTTGGGGTGCGCGGCTAGGCGCTCTACGTTGCGCTCGCTGATACCGCAGCCGCAGCGGCCGGGGATGTTGTACAGGATGCAGGGGATGTCAACGGCATCGGCGACGGTCTTAAAGTGCTGATAGATACCCTCTTCGTTGGACTTGTTGTAGTAGGGGGTAATGAGCAGCAGGCCGTCGGCTCCCAAGCCCTGGTAAGTAAGCGACTTGGTGAGCATGGTCTGCGTGGAGTTGGAGCCCGAGCCGGCGATGACGGGGACGCGTCCTGCAACATGCTTGACCACGGCGGCGACGACGGAGTTGTCCTCGTCATCGGTCATCGTGGCGCTCTCGCCGGTGGTGCCCAGGGTGAGAATGGCGTCGGTGCCATTTTGCAAGTGGAAATCGATAAGGCGCTCGAGCGCGTCAAAGTCGACACTGCCGTCCTTTTTAAACGGCGTAACCAGGGCGACGATTGAGCCCTCGAGATTGCGGATGTCCATGTTCTTCTCCTTCGCCTCCGCGATCTGGATGCGTTTGTTCCATTGAGCTGCGACTGCCAGGCGCTCGTCTTCGGCGCGACGGCGGGCACTTTCGGCGCGCGACTTGGCCAGCAGCTCTCGGCCACACGGCAGCACGTCGAGCGTGGCAAAGTAATCGCCCGGGCGCTCGGCGCGGCGGATGAGGTCGGCCGCGCCATCGGGGCGCAGCAGGACCTCGGCCGAGCGCAGCCGTCCGTTGTAGTTGTAGCCCATGGAGTAGCCATGCGCACCGGTATCGTGGATTACAAGCAGGTCACCCATGTCGATATGCGGCAGCTTGCGATCGATAGCGAACTTGTCGTTGTTCTCGCATAGGTTGCCCGTGATGTCATAGGTGTTCGTGACGGGCGCCGTGGCCTTGTCGGCGCCGCCCGGCTGACCCATCACCGTAATGTGGTGGTAGGCGCCATACATGGCAGGGCGAATCAAATCGACGGCGCTTGCATCGACACCGATATAGTCCTTGTAGATCTGCTTCTCGTGGATAGCCTTGGTGACCAGGCAGCCGTAGGGGCCCATCATAAAGCGGCCCATCTCAGTACAGATGGCCACATCGCCCATGCCGGCGGGAACCAGGATCTCGTCGTATGCCGCGTGTACTCCCTCGCCGATGGCGCGAATGTCGTTGGCCTGCTGCTCGGGCAGGTAGGGGATGCCGACGCCGCCGGACAGATTGATGAAGGCGACGTGTGCGCCGGTCTCGCGCTCCAGGCGTACGGCAAGCTCAAAGAGGATACGCGCGAGCTTGGGGTAGTAGTCGTTGGTGACGGTGTTGCTGGCAAGGAATGCGTGGATGCCAAAGTCCTCGGCGCCCTTGGCTTTGAGCATGCGGAAGGCCTCGAAGAGCTGCTCGGTGGTCATGCCATATTTGGAGTCGCCCGGGTTGTCCATGATGCCGTTGGAAAGCTGGAACAGGCCGCCTGGATTAAAGCGGCAGCTGACCGTTTTGGGGATGGGCCCCGCAACACGCTCAAAGAACTCGATGTGGCTGATGTCGTCAAAGTTGACGATGGCACCCAGCTTGTCGGCGAGCTCAAAGTCGGCAGCCGGCGTATCGTTGGACGAGAACATGATGTCGTGTCCCGTGATACCCAGCGAGCGGGCGATCATGAGCTCGGTATAGCTCGAGCAATCGCAGCCGCAGCCGTATTCGTTGAGAATGGAGATGAGCGCCGGGTTGGGGTTGGCCTTGACGGCAAAGTATTCCTTAAAGCCCGGGTTCCATGCAAAGGCGTCGCGCACTTCTTGCATGTTGCGGCGGATGCCCGCCTCGTCGTATAGATGAAACGGCGTGGGGAACTGCTCGACGATATGCTCGAGTGTCTCCTTGTCCACAAACGGCTGCTTGGCCGCATATGCCTCGTTGGGGGTCAATGCCATGTCCCGTAAACCTCGCTATCCAGACGGCGCCATCTGCGCATCGAATCCGCATAGCGTGGACCCAATGTCCGGATAGCGCTCCCGCATTGCTGCAGACAGTCCTGTGGGTGTTTCCCGCAGGCCCACCAGGTTGTTCGTGCCCGAAAAGCCCAGTTCGGCGGGTTTCGCCTCCCCACGGGGTCAAAGCCTGCCGGCTCGCCCGCGGTTCTTCGTGCCCGCGCCTCTATCAAGTGGTAACGACCCTACCACGTTGCACTTTACCAAACAAGAGTATTCGTATATAACGTTTAAAAAATGCAGGGATATGCTGGAAACATGTGCGCCACAATCCTGTATCACAATAAGTTGCAACAGATGTGCCTCACGAAGGGATCCTCTATGACCGAGCTCCAAGAACTCCGTCGCTACCGCCGCGATCTCCATCGCATTCCGGAGCTCGATTTCGATCTTCCGCAAACCATTGCCTATATCGAGGGCGTGTTGGCACCGCTCACCTGCGAAGTGACCCATCCGTGCCCCAGCTGCGTCTGTGCTTTCTTCGACGCCGGCGTTGATGCCGCGCATGCCGCGGCGATTCGCGCCGATATGGACGCGCTGCCCATCGCGGAGGCGACGGGAGCAGCCTTTGCCTCGACCCATCCCGGCAAGATGCACGCTTGCGGACATGACGGACACATGGCCATGGCGCTTGCCGCCGCGACGTATGTCGACCGTACGATTCGCGAACAGCCGGGCGCCATTAGGCGCAACGTTCTTTTTGTGTTCCAGCCGGCCGAGGAAACGACCGGTGGTGCCAAGACGGTATGCGAGAGTGGTGTGTTCGAGCGCTATGGGGCCGACCGCATTTTTGGCTTCCATGTGTGGCCCGATCTGCCTGCCGGCACGTTGGCGAGTTGTTCCGGTCCGCTGCTGGCGCGTTCGAGCGAGACGCATATCCATATTCACGGTACGAGCATCCACATTGCTAAGACCTATGGTGTGCCGGTTGGGGAGTCGCACGATGTCGCGTTGGCGGCAGCTAAGTTTTTGGTTGCCGAGCGCGAGCTGATGGACGAGCTGGGCACCGACGAGCCCTGTATCGGCAAGTTTGGCCTGCTGCAGGCTGGCACCGTTTGCAACGCGGTGGCGGGGGAGGCCCATGTTGCCGGCAGCCTGCGTGTGTTTACGGACGACATGTTCGACCGTGCGCGCGAGGGCGTACGCCGTGTGCTCGACGAGGCGTGCACCGCAACGGGCTGCACGTACGATCTCGACTTTGCCGAGGGCTATCCACCGGTCGATAACGACCCTGAGTTGTTTGCCTGCATTGCGCCTGCCTTGTCCGAGTTGCAACTTGTGGACGAGCCGCTGCTAATCGCCGAGGATTTCGCGTTCTATCAGCGCCATCTGCCGGGCGTGTTCTTCTTGCTGGGCACGGGCGTGCCAGAGGCGCAAGAAAACCCGATCGACGCAGACGGCTGCCCAGCTTATGCGATGAGCGCCCTTCACACCGATACCATGCTCTTTGACGAGGAAATTTTGCTCAAGGGCCTCGATGTCTACAAACGATTGCTTTTGCTTGACTAAGGTATGAAGGACTATTTGTTCTAGAAAACACGAACAAACGTACGATATAATAGAGATGTAAGTCTATAGAAACGTTTGACGTTACTAACGTAAGGCGATACTATGATTGCATCGTAATGAGCGCTATCGGGTCTGTTTTGAGTGGAGACAGGAGATGGCTTGGAATGTCGAAATCGTCGATTATCACAAGTGATGAGACTTCGGCCGATTTGCTGTCGCCGGTGACTCCCGGTGAGCTTCTCAAAGAGGAGTTTCTTGTTCCCATGGGCATTTCTCAATATCGCCTTGCGAAAGAGACCGGGATTCCGGCTCAGCGTATCGGGCAGATTGTCTTGGGAAAACGTCGCGTGACGGCCGACACCGACCTCCGTCTTTGCCGTTATTTTGGCCTGACGGATGGTTATTGGCTGCGCGCTCAGGTGGCGTTTGACCTTGAGGCCGAGAAAAGGCGGATCGAACCGGAACTCGATAAGATCGTTCCTGTTCAGCAGGCCATTGCGCTGTAGTGCTCAGAGATGATGGGGGTGGCGTGACGATGAGGCGACGCCGACAGCCTGCCGTATATAGTCCGGGTGGATGCGGGTGCGGTTTGCTGCTGCTTCCGGTCATCGCTGTGAGCATTGGCGTAATGTTTGCGCTTGCTGGGTTGGCAGCAGCGGCACTCGTGTTGCTGATTGTGGCCATTGGCGTGACGATTTGGCTTTGCCGCAATCGCGAGCAACGCCGTGCCGACGGTAAAACCACTGTCGGCTGGGTCGTCTTCCTGATTATTGCGTACCCGCTGAGTGCCAGCTACCTGGTGTTCTTTGTCCTGTTGATGATCAGCGCCTTTACTGGGGAATCCGTAACGGTGGGTTGACGCACTGCCAGCAGATGGTCACGCAAAGTGCGTTTGCTCGGCGTCTGGATAGCTGCATTGGCCGTTTACCGCAACCTTAGCTCTCAGCTAATGAATTCAAGTTCAATCCTTTCTACGATGTGCTGTGTGCCGGCACGGTAGCCGGATCGTAGGAAGGATGAATAATGGCAAAAGAGGGAAAGAAGCCGATCGGCAAGATTGTCCTAGGCGTCATCGTGGTGCTGGTTATCGTCGGTGCCGTGGGCTCTATGGGTGGCAATTCAACCGATTCGTCTGCGAGCGATTCGGCAAAACCTGCCGAGGCGACACAGCAGGCTGAGGAGCAAAAAGAATCGCAAGAACCGTATACCATTGCTGACGAGGCTGAAGACACCTCCAGTCAGTTTGCCTATAAGATCACGGGCACGCTGACCAATAACACGGACAAGGAAAAGAGCTACATTCAGATTGAGTATGTTCTGTATGATGCCGATGGCAACCAGGTTGGAACGGCTCTTGCAAACACCAATCATCTGAAGGCGGGCGGCTCCTGGAAGTTCGAGGCGCTGGGTACGGTGTCTCCCGACCAGGTTGCTAGCTGGGAGCGTTCGGACGTAAGCGGTTTCTAGCATGTTGCATGCACTGGGGGAGGTGAAGTCGTATGCCCGATAAAAAGCTGACCGAGGAGCTGCTCAATGAGCTTCTCGATGCGCCGAACATCGATGGCTATATCAGGGAGCACGACTTTGCTGCCCCGTCGCTTTCGGACTACCTGAAGCAGCTGCTGCAGGAAAAGGGCTTGGAGCGCTCGCGCGTGGTTCGTATGGCCGATCTCAATGAGACCTTTGGCTATCAGATCTTTACCGGTGCGCGTCACCCGAGTCGCAATAAGGTGCTGCAGATTGCCTTTGCGATGGCGCTGACGCTCAAAGAGGCCAACCGTGCACTGACGGCTGCCGGGGTAAGCGTCCTCAACTGCAAGGATCGCCGTGATGCGATTATCATCTTTTGCATCGATCGCGGGTGCAGCCTCCAAAAGGTCAACGAGGAGCTGTATCGCTTTGGCGAGGAGACGGTGAGTTAGCGGCTGATATCTGAGCCGGCGGAGCTGCCGAACAACGATGCAAACGAACGGGGCGCGGATGCCATGGGGTGTCTGCGCCCTGCGCTATGATGGAGGCTATGGATACTCAGACCCCAACATATTCCGATGACGAGCTGACCGCAGCGCTTGCCGAGCACCTGGCGTCGCTCAATCGTGACGACAGCTATCGCGTGGAGCGTGTGCTTAAGCGCTCGTCCGTTGAAACAACCGAGCTTGTGTACTTTGAAGGAACCGGCGGTGGTTCGCTCGGCCCCTTTGTCCGCAAACGTATCGATGCTTCGGCTCAAATCGGCGGGGCATACGAGCGCCTGTTTGCCGCTCAGCGGGCAGGCAGGCGTTTTGAGCACCTGCCCAGAATCGTCGATTGTCGTCGTGTGAGCGACGAGCTCAACGTGGTTATGGAATACATCGAAGGGGAGACGCTCGGGGCGCTGGTGGACCGTCTGGGGGCTACCCCCGATTATGCGCGTGAATTGTATCCTGCCCTATGCGATGCCGTGGGCGAGCTCCACGCCGGTTTTGCAATAGCGGGGGAGACGTCGGCGCCGGTGATCCATCGCGACCTCAAGCCGTCGAATATCATCGTGACGGGTGCGAACCGTACGCTCGATGACGGCCTGACGTTTTCGTCGCTGGTGATTATCGACTTGGGGATCGCACGTGTATGGCGCGATGGCGCCGATGCCGACACCGTCAAGTTTGGCACGCGACCCTATGCGCCGCCCGAGCAGTATGGGTTTGGGCAGACGAGTGTGCGCAGCGACGTCTACGCACTTGGCGCCCTGTTGTTCTTCTGCTTGACGGGAGTCGACCCTAAACCAGGGCTCGACATGCGCGAGCAATGCGAGGCGCGCGGCATTCCCACTCCACTTGCCGATGCCGTCTGCATGTCGATGGCGCTCGACCCGGCCAAGCGTTTTGCGAGCGCGGAAGCGTTGGGACGGGCGACGCGCGCGGCATACGATCTAAGTCGCCCCGTGCGGCCTCCTGCGCCTGTGCTTGTCCGTACTCCGGCCTCGGAGACGGCGTTGACGTCCCAAGGGCTCCAGAACCCCACAGGGCTTCCTAGGCCTGCCGCCTCCGCTGCATGCGGTCTGCTCTCCCGCGTTCCGGAGTCTCTGGGGCGTATTTGGAATACGCTCGTCTGCTTCTCACTGCTTGTGTTCTTTGCCGGAAGTCACTTTGCCGTCTTTCATCCCACCGGAGCAAACCAAAGCTACCCGACGTGGCTTCTCATAATCGAGTATTTTTTCTTTGTCGATGGCCTTATGGTGCTTATGCATTTTGCGCTGCTCGATAAGCGCCGTCTTCGTCGGCGATTCGCACTGCTCGACAGCTATCGCGGCAAGAAGCTCGCGAAACTCTGGCTCAAGGCATTGGGTGTGCTGCTCCTATGCATGATCGTCATAGTCGCGGTTGCCAATGCGACCGGCGTCGTCGATACCTCCGCTACCTAAAAGAAAAGGGCCCCATTGGGGCCCTTTGCAGTTGCACTTAGATGCGGTTCATCTGAGCGGCGACTTTGTTGTACCAGTCCTGCCACGTGGGCGGGCAGTACTTTTTGGCCGCTGCCGGGGTAAGGGTGGAGCCGTAGTTGGCGCCCAGATAGGCGACGTGAGCGGAGATGCCCTCGCTCCAGCTGCCAAAGCTGCGCCAACCGCCGCCACGGGCACTCCAGCCCCAGGCGTTGTAAGAATTGGCGCAATAAGCACCCTTGGTGCTCTCGATGCAGGCGATGGCGGGGGACCAACGGGGGTCGACACCGGTATTCCAAGCGGCGACGGCAAAGTTGTAGCCCTGGCCTGCCATGGGGGAGCCGGCGAGATAATTGTCGATGCGGCCCGTCCACTCATTAATGAACGAATCGTAATCGGAGCTACCGGTATTGGCGTTGCTCACCGTGGTGTCGATGGTGGTGTTGGTGTTGGTGGCCTGGCTGCTGGAATTGCTGCCGCTTACGCCCTCGCCCGAGAGCTTCTCAGCGGCAGCGGCCTTATCGGCCTCAAGCTTGGCAAGTTCGGCGGCATTTTCCTGCTCGGCTTTTGCCTGTGCCTCGCTGCGGAGCTGCTGGGCCTGAGCTAACGCATCCTCGGCGTTTTTCTGCTCTGCCTCAAGCTGAGACTTGGCCTGCTGGAGCTCGGCCTTGTTCTGCTCGAGTTCGGTTTGCATGTTATTGAGCTGTTCGATCTCGTCGACGCTCGAGCTCGTGATCTGGTTGGTGTATTTGCAGGTCGTGATGAACTCACCCAGGCTCTGCGCGTTGACCAGGAAGCTCACGATGGGATTGGTGCCCTTCTGATACTTGTACAGATCGCGCATGGCGGAGCTTGCCTTGGCCTGCTGCTCGGGAAGCTTGGCCTCGATTTCCTCGATGCTTGCCTCATTGGAGTCAATCTGCTTTTGCAGGTCATCGAGTTTGGTGCGGGCGTCGTTGTAGGCGTTCGTGGCGGCTTCGATCTTCTGCTGGGCTGCGGAAAGCTGGTCCTGCGTTGCCTGCGAGGCGGCATACGCCGCAACGGGGAAGAGCATCGGCGTGGCCGTCAGCGCAACGGCGAGCGCGGCGCTCGTGATGATACGAGCCGGCTTCGACGCAATGAGCGCTGCGGTGCGATGATTCGAATGCTGCATCCAGTCCCTCTGCAATCAATCGTAGGTTATGGTTCGAACGGTATTCTACTACTGCTTTCGACCTCAACTTGAACCTTAAAGGTTCCAAAGGGTCAAGTTGAACTTGAGGCTTTGGCCTTGACCTGCAGTTATGATGAATTGTTGAGAAACCATAGAGTTCAACTTTAACGTTACGGGGGCCTGTTTAAGAGGAGTTTGGGGCTGTAAAAGCTATCTCAACGTGGGGTTTTACAACTACAGCGTGCCCTCCTGGCGAGCCTGCTCAATCTCTTCGAGCGCCTCGGCGGGGGTGAACGAACAGGTGCCGTCGCCGAGTTTGACTACCTGGATATCGTCGCCGATATGGACCTCTCCGCCCTTTAGCACCACGCCGAAAACGCCCTCGTGGGGAAAGATGCAGTCGCCGGCGAGATAGTAGATGGCACAGCGGGTGTGGCAGACCTTGCCGATCTGACTGATTTCGACCAGGACATCGTTGCCAATCTTGAGCTGCGTTCCCAGGGGGAGCGAGAGCAGGTTGATTCCCTGGGTTGTGAAGTTCTCGCCAAAGTCGCCCTCGTGCACATCGAGCCCGCGCGCCCGAGCCGTCTGGATAGACTCTGCAGCTAAAAAGGAAACCTGGCGGTGCCAATGCCCGGCGTGCGCATCGGAGGCGAGGCCAAATTGCTCTATGACGGTGTCGTGCCCGTCGGCGACGGGTGACTTACGCGTGCCTTTGTGCTCCGACGTGTTGATTGAGACGATACGGGCAGGCCCGTTGTAAGCATCGTTTGCGGTGCGTAGGGGAGCTGCCGTCTGGGCACGATCCGCAAGCTCGCGCTTGGCGGCGTCAATGATGGGGTTGTTGATCGGATGAGCCTGGGGCACGGTGCACCTTTCGACGGGGCGGGCAACATGTTGAATCCTACAACAACGGTGGGTTCATTGCCCGTTGTCGTACACAGGTGATTGCCGCCTTCGTGCTGGACGATTACGTTGATTGCCATAGATACGGTGGAGCTTTGGGCGCCGGCGGCTTGGCACGCTAGAATAAATCAGTTGCGCAAAGACCGCCCGTTGTGTGGGCAGTTCATGATAGGAAGTTTCCATGGCATTGCAATTTACAGAGCGCGAGTTCATTCCCGTGCTGCTCGGTGGCGACATCAACGCCTATTCGGTGGCGCGCGCCTTCTACGAGGAGTACCAGGTCAAGAGCCTGGTCTTTGGCAAGTACCAGACGGGTCCCGCGTACCGCAGCCAGATTATCGACTACACGCCCAACGTGGATATCGATACCATGCCCGTGATGCTCAGGACCGTCAACGGCATTGCCCAAGCGCATGCCGATAAGACGATTGTCCTTGTGGGCTGTGGCGATAACTATGTTGCCCTCGTGGCTCAGGCCAAGGATGCCCATGAGTTGGCGGATAACATCGTCGCGCCTTACGCTCCCTATAGCATGCTTGAGCAGTGTCAGAAGAAGGAGATCTTCTACGAGCTGTGCGAGAAGCATGGCGTGCCCTATCCGCATACCTTTACCTTCACCATGGCGATGCTGAACGCCCAAGGCGAGGCACCTGCCGAAGTGCTCGACCAGATTGACTTCCCCTACCCGATGATCCTGAAGCCTTCTGACGGCATCATGTGGTGGCAGCATGAGTTCGAGGGCCAGAAAAAGGCCTATGAGATTGCCGACCGTGCCGAGCTGGAACAGGTCATTCGCGACTCGTATGCCAGCGGCTACACCGACGACCTGATCTTGCAGGATCGCGTGCCCGGCAACGACGAGTACATGCGCGTGCTCACCAGTTATTCCGACCGCAACGGCAAGGTGCGCATGATGTGCCTGGGTCACGTGCTGCTCGAGGAGCATCAGCCTCACGGTGTCGGCAACCACGCCTGTATCATCACCGAGCCCAATGACGAGCTCATGGGCGGCGTGCGCAAGTTGCTCGAGGACCTCCACTTTGTGGGCTATTCCAACTTTGACGTTAAGTACGACGAGCGCGACGGCTCGTTTAAGTTCTTCGATTTCAACACGCGCCAGGGCCGTAGCAACTACTACGTTACCAACAGCGGCTTTAACGTTGCCAAGTATGTGGTGGACGAGTATGTGTTCAACCGTCCGTTTGAGCCGGAGTTTGTGACGGCGCAGGACGAGGCGCTGTGGATGGTCGTCCCCATGGGCGTCGTCGACAAGTACGTCAAGGATCCCGAGCTGCGCGCTAAGGTGCATCGCCTGGACAAGGAAGGCAAGGGCGCCGACCCTTCGTTTATGAAGGGCGACTTTGTCTTTAACCGCTGGCTGCGCATGTGGCACACCAAGCTGCGCCACTTTAAGCTGTTCAAGACGTATTACAAGTAGATGAGTGCGGCGCCCGTCCGGTTTACATCGGGCGGGCGCGGGTATGATACGCGCAATTGCGCAAGCGTCACCAAGGAGGCGGCGATGGAAAAGCTGGGAGTTATCGGCGGCATGGGCGCCGAGGCCACGTCGTATTACTACGACCAGGTGGTGCGTCATACGGCTGCTGCCTGTGATCAGGAACATATCGACATGGTGGTGCTCTCCAAGTCGACCATGCCCGACCGCACGCTTGCCATTAAGACCGGCGAGCATGCCAAGCTGCTGGCGACCATGAAAGAGTGTGCTCAGGCACTCGAGTCGCTGGGCTGCGCGCACATTGCCATTCCCTGCAACACGTCACACTACTTCTACGACCAGATCCAGTCGTTTACGAAGGTGCCGATTATCCACATGCCGCGCGAGTCGGTTCGCTATGCCCTTGCGGGTGCGGTGATGGGGGAGTGCGAGTTCGACCCCAACCTGAGTATGCCGGCCGAGCCGGTGCACAAGATTGGCATTATGGGAACCGATGGAACCGTGGGCGCGGGCGTCTACGGCCGCGAATGCGAGGCTGCGGGTGTTGAGGTTGTCTATCCCAGCGAGAAACGTCAGAACGATGTGATGTCGCTTATCTACGGTGATGTGAAGGCCGGACGTGAGCCCGATATGGATAAGTTCGACCGCGTGATGTGGGAGTTCGCCCGTAGCGGCTGCGACCGTGTCATTCTGGCCTGCACCGAGCTATCGGTGCTGCAGAAGTATCGAGAGATGCCCGAGATCACCCTCGATGCCATGGATGTCCTGGTGCGCGAATCCATCATCCGCAGCGGTGCCCCCTACCGCCTCTAGCTTCCGACCTGTCAAAAAGGGACAGGTTAATTTTGGTAGGTTTTATCTGGTGAAACAGTAAAGGCCTCGGCTCGTTTGGTGCGAGCCGAGGCCTTTTGCGTTGGGCGGTTGCTGTCGGTGGCGAACTAGAACAGGAAGCCGATGGCGATGAGGGCGATGCTGACGATGAGTACGGCGATGTCCAGGCCCTTGATGGGGTAGCGCTTGTACGAGCTGGCGCGCGTGCGCAGATAGAAGCCGCGCTGTTCTGCCGCCAAGGCCGTGGCATCGGTCTTGCCCACGCTCGAGATGAGCAGCGGCACACACAGTGGCAGCATGAGCTTAAGCTTCTTGATGGGGTTCTTGGTGTCGTACTCGACGCCGCGTGCGGTCTGCGCTTCCATGATGGCGTTCATCTCCTGACCAAACACCGGCACAAAGCGCAGCGCCGTGGTAAAGGTGAAGGCATAGCGATACGGTACGTGCAGCACCTCGACGCAGGCGTTGGCAAGGTCGTTGAGCTTGGTCACCATGAGCATGAGGATGAGCGGTAACGCCACACCCAGCAGGCGCAGACAGGCCTTCGATCCTGTGATGAGGCCCGTGTCGGTGATAAAGCCCCACACAACGTTGCCATCGCGCATAAAGGCAAGCTGGAGCACCAGCATGATAAGCGCGAGCGGAATCAGCAACTTGAGCAGCGAGAACAGACGGTCGACGACGCCGGCATAGGCACCCAGCGCAAGGGTGAGCACCAAAAAGCCCAGCAGCGCCACGTAGGTGTCGGACAAGAAGATGCCGACGATGATGGCGGCGGCGAGGCCCAATTTGACGACGGGGTTCAGGCGATGCAGTAGCGTATCGCCTGGCATGTAGTCGATGACGTTAACCACGGCGGACCATCTCCTTGGTAATGCGAACGACATCGGTGACCTCGCTCACCTGCGCAAAAGCGGGCGAGACGGAAGATGCCAGACGGCGCGAGAGTTCAATAACCTGGGGCGGCTCAACATAGGCACGCTGCATGAGATCGATGTTCGAGAATAGCTCGTGCGTGCGGCCGCGGTCGAGGATGCTACCGTCGGCCATTACCACAATGCGCTCGGCAAAATCCGAGACGACTTCCATATCGTGGCAGACCATAATCACGGCGCAGCCGCGCTCGGCCATGGTGCGCACCGTTTCCATGACGGTCATGCACTCGCGGTAATCAAGGCCGCTCGTTGGCTCGTCGAGCACGACGATCTTGGGCTCAACCACTACGACGGAGGCAAGCGCCACCATTTGTCGCTGGCCGCGCGAAAGCGAGAAAGGCGCCTCATCGGCAGGCAGGCCAAAGCGGTCGATAACAAGTTGAGCACGACGCAGAGCCTCGGCACGGTCGATGCCGCCAAGCTCCAAGCCAAAGGCAACCTCGTCGAGCACGGTGTCCTTGCAGATCTGGCGGTCGGGGTTTTGGAAGAGGGTTGCGACTTCGCGGGCGATGCGGCTCGTGGGAACGGCTGCGGTGTCCAGCCCCGTAACGCGCACGCTGCCCGAGGCGGGCTTAAGCAGGCCTGTGAGCAGCTTGGTGAGCGTGGTCTTGCCGGCACCGTTCTGGCCGACGATGCCCACGAGCTCGCCGGGATAGAGGGTCAGGTTGAGGTCGTGTACGGCGGCGCCGCCATTGGGATAGGCAAACTCAACGTGATCGAAGGTGAGCGTGGGCTCGGCGTCCTTGGCATGAGGGCGCAACGACGGTGCATGCGGGGAGCCGGCGGGCGCCTGGGCTTCGCTGGCCGCGTGTGCGGGGTCGACGATGCCCGAAATCAGGCGCTCGGCCTCATCGACATCCAAGCAAGGGGTACCGCTTACCAGGCCATCGGCCTCGAGGCTATTGTAGATACGCGTGACGCGAGGGCAGTCGACGCCGATGGCACGGAGCTCGTCGGTATGCGCGAAGACCTCGTGTGGCTCGCCCTGCAGCGCGATTTCGCCATGGTTGACCACGAGCACGCGGTTGCAGTACTCCGAGAGCAGGGCGACCTTTTGCTCAACGACGACGATGGTAATTCCAAGTGCGCGGTTTGCCTCACGCAGCGTTTCGAAGACCAACGTGGAGCTGGCGGGGTCGAGTGCCGCGGTGGGCTCGTCGAGAACCAAGACGCGCGGACGCATGGCGAGGATGGCGGCGATGGCTACCTTTTGCTTCTGTCCGCCCGAGAGGGTGGCTATCTCGCGGTCGCGCAGGTCGCTGATGCCGACGGTCTCGAGTGTTTCGCTCACGCGCTGCTCGATCTGGTCGTGGGGAACGCCAAAGTTCTCGAGGCCAAAGAGCATCTCGTCCTCGACGACCGAGGCGACCATCTGCGTGTCGATATCCTGCAGCACGCTGCCGACGATTTGCGACACGTCGGTGAGCGAGGCTTCGCAGGTGTCGTGGCCGCCAACCATGACGGACCCAAAGAACGTGCCGGTGTAGTGGTGGGGCACGGCACCCGACAGGCAAGCGGCAAGCGTGGACTTGCCGGCGCCCGAGGGCCCGATGATGCCGATGAAATCTCCCTTGTTCACGCTGAGCGAGATGTGGCTGAGCGCCTGCTCGGTCTGCGTGCCATAGGAGAACGAGACATCGTCGACGTTGATGATCGTTTCCATGGATACCTTTCATAGCCGTTGGGTGTTCTTTAATGACTAGTCGTTTAAGAACGTCCCCAAGAGCTAGTTGTTTGGGACAGTCTTTACCGATGGGGCACTGTGGGTTAGTTGAGCTTCAGGGCCTTCTGGATGGGCAGGTAGAGGGCGCCGACCAGAATGGCGTTAAAGACGGCGGTCATGGCGACGACGGGCAACATGGCGGCGGCGAGCTCGCCGACCACGCCGAGCATGGCCATCTTGATGACCATGAAGATGGCGCCGGAGACAAAGGTGGTCAGGAAGGTTGCGACAATGGCGATGGCGGGCTTGACCTGACCGTTCTTGCCGGCGGCGTTGACGATGCCGGCCATGAGCATGGCAGCGATGCCCTCGGCGGCAAAATCGACGAACGGCGAAGTGGTGGTGATCTGGATCACAGCAGCCGAGATGAGGCCAATGACGAGCGCCTGGCCGATGTTGGGGCGAACGACCAGGATGGTGAGGCAGAAGGCCGAGATGATGAACTCGGGGCTGATCATGCCGCCCGAGATGCCCGAGATTGCCTTGCCGACGGTGAAGTTGAGGATGAAGCCGGCGGCGAGCAGGATGGCGAGCAGGACGAGGGCGCGGACATCGAGTTTGCCGCGATCGGCGGTATGGACGGTGCGGGGCTGGGTGGCGGTGGTGTTCTGAGACATGGTGAAAATCCTTTCGGAAGGGGATTGCAAGAGAAAAGCGGAGGCGCGTGATGCGAATGCGATCGGGCTCGAGATAGAAAAAGACCCCCGGTCGAAACCGGAGGCCTTCCAATCACCTAGAGCGCAAAAACAGGCGTGAGGGACTCACTGTCGACCGATCGTATTCGCATCACGCCACCACCAGTTGTTGAGAGACTTTATCGTGTTCTTCATGTTGGTGGCTCCTTTCGTGATGTCGTGGCGCGGTCGCACCTAGTTGCTGTTGCGCTGCACTATAGCACAGCGAAGTGTGTGCGGGGAAATCTTTTTTAAAAAGATTTCAGGCGGGTTTCCCGTCGGTCAAAAGAGCGGGATAAACGGGCGAGGCTGCCATTGCTGCCTTGTCCGCTCAGCTAAGACATGAGGGCCTTAGGCCTTCTTGCGACGATAGATCACGTAGGCGCAGACACCGATGATGACGACGGCGCCAACGGCCATGGCGGCCATGTTGTTGCCCTCGGACTTCTCCTCGGTGACCTCTTCCTCTTCGGCCTCGGGCTCGGCCACGTCCTCATCGGAAAGGGCCTCGTCGGCGTAGGTGATGGACTCGACCAGGCAGTCGTTGTCAGCATCGTAGTCACTCGGGACGAACTCCTCGGAGAAATCGCCCTCCTGGAGGTAGTCGCGCATCTCCTCGAGCATGGCCTTGCACTTAACATAGGTGTTCTTGGTTGCAGCCTTGCCGGCCTTGTTGGCCAGGGCGGTGCGGGCTTCGGTGCCTTCTTCGGCCTGCATGGCCTCGTCGACGGTCAGGTTCTGCTCGATGAGTTCCTTCTGCAGGGCGTCGAGATAGGCGCGGACGCCGGTGGCGCAGTGGTCGCGGTTCTCATAGGCGAGCGTGTTGATGTCCATGAGGACGTAGTTGATGGAGTTCTTGGGCTCCTCGTTGTTCACGACGTCTTCCTCTTCGCAGTGATCGAAGGAGACATCCTGACCGCTGAAGTAGGGGCTGACCTCGGTGAGCAGTGCGGAATAGAGGGGGATGGCGACGGAGAACTCGGCGTTGGAGAGCATCTCCCACTGGATGGTCGCGATCTCGGGGTCCATGCCGTGACGGATCTGGAAGGTGTGGATTTCGGTGTTGCGGTTGGAGCCGATGGCATAGGCGCCGTCGGTGTTGGCGTTGAGGCCGGCGACATTCTCGCCGCGAGCGGCGAAGGAACGAATCATCTCAAAGGTGTTCCAGTCGGACTTGCCGGGCTGGAAGAACAGCGGCTGCATTTCGTGGACCAGGGCGCCGGTCGTCGCGCGAGCGTCTTCGCGCTCGTCCTTGACGATCTCGTAGTCGGTGCCCTCAGCAAGCGGAGCCATGAAGTAATCGCGGCCCTGGATATAGCGCGACCACTGGTGCATGCCGGCCTCGCTAATCTCCTCGCCGTAGGTCTTGGCGACGTCGAACTTGCCGTCGGTGTACTCGGCAAAGCCCTTCTCCTTAGGCATAGACTCGATGCCCTCGGAGTGGAGGCAGTTCTCGGTGTCGTCGAGGTCGACGTCATAGGTGAGGTTGCCGATGTTGGGGTTGAGCGAGGCGATATCGTCAGTGAGCCTCATGGCGATCCACTGATGGCCGGAAAGCGCTGCAAACAACCAGGTCTCGTTGTTGTCGGCAATGATGATCTGGTCGTTGGAGCAGACGCCCTGCTCGTCAATCAGGCTGCCGAGGAGCTCGACACCCTCGCGGGCCGTGGCACTCTCGCCCAGAATGACGCTGGCGTAGTTGTATTCGCCAATGCCAGTCTCCTCGGTGATGGGGTCGGCCTCTTCGGCCTTCTCGTTATAGGAGGTGCTCAACGTGGCAGAGCAGGAGACGCCCTTCTCGTTGATGCCTGCCTCGGAATATGCGTCGTAGCGATCTTCCCACTGCGAGGGGTTGTCGCGAACGAAGGTGTAGCGGTAGGTTGCGCCCTTGGACTTGTACTCAAAACCGGACTCGACCGAGGTGTACTCGTTGCCGTCCTTGTGTGCGGGCTCAATGCCAAAGTGCTTGATGTAGCGCGGACCGAAGTCCTCGGAACGGCCGTAGTACGTGTTGCCGTCGGCCGTGAGCTTGCTGCCCATGTAGATCTGGGTGCAGGCGAGCGCCGAAGTCGGCATGGCCATGATGGCCGCTGCTCCAAACGCAAGGCCGCAGCCGAGCTTCTTGAGCGTGTTGACAGGATGAGTAAACCTCATAATCCCTCCCAACTGTTGAAACCCCGCGAAACCGTACGGAGTTTCAGCTAATAAATACATCTACTAGCCTAAAGGAAGCGTAAAGAGTATTCATTCGACAACAGCTTTTACTCGATGAGCGTGAAGAAATATACGATGAACGGATAATAATACTCATTTTATAGCTTTAGTTAAATAAAGGCACCCTGCATTTACTGTAGCTGAATAAAGCACTAGACGGCGCTCAAAAAGAAAACTCTCCCGCTGTTTAGGATTTGCATAAACAGCGGGAGAGTCGATAACTGGATGAATATCATACCAATGTGGATTTACTTCTTTCGGCGGTGAATCACGTTGATGGCGTAACCGACGAGCATGGCCAAGACGATGACAATAAAGCCGATCAGGGGATTGTCGTTCATGGGGTCCTCCTATTTTCCGAGCGGTGAGAATTCGTCGACGATGAGGTCGAGGCATTGCGGAAGCGCGCGGGCTCCAAAGACGCCCGAATTGCTGGAGATAATCTCGCCATCGAACTGCATGCCCAGCGACGGGGTGCAGGTGATCTTGGCTTCCTTGGTCTGGATGATCTTGAACTGCGGGCGCCCGAGTACCTTGCCGGCGGGGTCAAGCGCAGCGGTGATCACAGTAGGCAGCAGCTGCACGGTGCGCACGGGTTCTATGACCGCAATGTCGACCATGCCATCGTTCATGCGGCAGTCGGGGAACAGGTTGATGTCGTTTTGGATGACCGAGGTGTTGCCGGCCATGCAGCAGATGCCGTCGAGCTCCTCGACAATGCCGTCATGCTCAATCGTAAAGTGCGCCACCGTGGGGTTGGGCGTGGCGAGCGCAGAGAGGAAGTAGGCGATCTCGCCGATGTCGTTTTTGGTGGGAGCGGCCTTCATCATGATCTCGGCGTCGAAGCCCGAGCCGGCGATGATGATAAAGCCGTGGCGCTTCTCGTTGCCGTCCTCGTCGAGCCAAAAGAGCTCGCCCATGTCGACTTTGACCGTGCGACCGGCACGGCAGGCCTTGGCGAGCGCCGCCGCCTCAGGGGCATTGCCGATGTTGTTGAAGAACAGGCAGGCCGTACCGGAGGGGAAGATGAGCGTGGGGACACCGCATCCGCGCATCTGATCGAGCACGTTGGAGACGGTGCCGTCGCCGCCCGAAACGACCACGCGATCAAACTCGCGCACGTCTGCCACGGCGTCCTCGGGCTCCATGCCATCGCCGATAAAGCGCATCACGACCTCGTCGCCGCCTTGCGCGAGGGCGTGCGTGAATGCGTAGATTTCATCTGAGCTGGGGCCCGATGCCGGGTTGTGGATGATAAGGCAGCGCATACTTACGTTCCCGTTCTGTGACTAACCGAGTATAGTTGTAAGGCAATGCCGATATCCTACCCGTGTTTTTCGGGCCTAACCTTATTCGATGGGTTGATATGTACATTTCCACACATCAGGCTCTACTCGACTTTTGCCAGCGCGCCCGTGAGTTTGACGCGATTGCCGTCGATACCGAGTTTTTGCGCGAGCGCACGTTCCATCCGCGCCTGTGTTTGGTTCAGATTGCTACCCCTGCCGAGAGCGTAGCGGTCGATCCCCTGGTAATCGACGACCTATCGCCGCTGGCCGAGCTTATGGCCGACGAGAGCGTGACCAAGGTCTTCCACGCCTGCTCGCAGGATATGGAGGTCATGCTCCATACCGTGGGCGTGCTGCCACGACCGATTTTCGATACGCAGGTCGCCGCCGCCTTTTTGGGCGAGCGCCAGCAGATTTCCTACGGCGCGCTCGTGCAGACGTTTTGCGGCGTCTCGCTGCCCAAGACCGAGTCGCTGACCGACTGGTCGCGTCGCCCGCTGACCGATAAGCAGATTGAGTACGCGATCGATGACGTCAAGTACTTGATCGTCGCCTATACCGAGATGATGAGTCGCCTGCGCGAGCTGGGCCGTGTGGACTGGGTGCTCGACGAGTTGCGCCCGCTGGCCGACGAGTCGCACTATCGCGCCGATCGCCACGAGGCGTTCCGCAAGGTCAAACGCATCAATTCGTGCAGCCGTCACCAGCTGGGTATCGCGCGCGAGCTCGCCGCCTGGCGCGAGGATCGCGCCGAGCGCCGCAACATCCCGCGCAAATGGGTCATGTCTGACGACACGCTGCTGGCGCTCGTCAAGCGCAACCCTGTGCGCGTTGAGGAGTTCCGTAGCATCCGCGGTACCGATCAGTTGGGGGAGCGCGACGTGGACGGTGCGCTCATGGCCATCAAGCGCGGCGCGAGCTGCCCGCACGATCGCCTGCCGCTCATGGTGCGCGGGCATCGCCAGATTTCGCCGGAGCTTGAGAGCGTGACGGACCTGATGTATGCGCTCATTCGCCTAGTTGCCGAGCGCTCGGGCGTGGCGACCTCGGTCATTGCCTCGCGCGATGACCTGGCCGACTATATTGAGCATCCCGAGCAGAGCCCCCTGCGCGAAGGCTGGCGCTTTGAGCTTGTGGGTTCGCGTCTGGACGATCTGCTTTCCGGCAATATGGGGTTGACGGTCAAAGATGGCAAAATTGAATTGCTATAAGGAAGCCTAGCCGCTTGAGTGGGTAGAATGCCTCCAACGTGTAACTCGATTCGGAGGAATTCGCATGCCCTATTACTATGGTTACGGCTTTGGCATCGACCCGCTGTACCTGCTGGTTGTTCTTGTCTGCACGGTGCTTGGCCTTGCTGCGCAGAGCTATATCAATTCGACGTACAAGACGTGGTCCAAGGTTCGCTCGGACGGCGACACGGGTGCCACGGTCGCTCGCCGCATGCTCGACGCCAACGGCTGCAATGCCGTGGGTATCAAGGGCGTCGCTGGTGAGCTTACCGACCATTACAACCCGCAGGACAATAACCTGTATCTGTCGGATTCCAACCGTTCGGGCGGCTCGGTCGCAAGCGTTGCTGTCGCTTGTCACGAGGCAGGCCATGCCGCGCAGCGTCAAAGCGGCTATGCCATGATGAAGGTACGTACCGCCCTCGTGCCGGTCGTCAACTTTACCCAGAACACCTGGACCATCGTGCTGCTCATGGGCCTGTTTATGAACATCGCGGGACTCACGACCATCGCGCTGATCTTCTTCTCGTTTAGCGTGCTGTTCCAGCTCGTTACGCTGCCGGTCGAGATTGATGCCAGCCGCCGCGCCGTGGCGTACATCGAGCAGTCGGGCATGAGCTCCAAGCAGGTCAACGGTGCCAAGAAGGTGCTGACGGCCGCCGCGCTTACCTATGTGGCTGCGGCGCTCACCTCGATTATTCAGCTGCTCTATCTTATGGCTCGCTACAACAGAAACTCCAACCGATAACAAATTGGGTCGCTGGGCGCCGCGGGAATTTGTGTCCCCGCGGCGCTGTACTATGTGTTGGACTTGAATTTGCGCAGGGCCGGAGCCCTTGTGCACGATAACGAAAGGAGGCTGCGTGGCAGGCTGGAATCTGACCGGCAATGCCGTTTCCGCCGAGTTCGACGGTTCGGACGAGCAGGAGCGTAAGGAGCTCAGCGTGAGCCAGGCGGTAGAGATCGCCGCCGGTGCGCTCGATGCCATTCCGCAGCTGAGTGTCCTGGGCGAGGTCACGGGTTTCCGTGGTCCCAATGCCCGAAGCGGCCACTGCTACTTCCAGATTAAAGACGACTCGGCCGCCGTCGACTGCATCATCTGGAAGGGCGCCTATCTCAAGCGCACCTTCGATTTGCGCGACGGCATGCAGGTGAGCTTTAAGGGCAGCTTCAATCTCTATAAGGCCACGGGCCGCATGAGCTTTGTTGCCCGCTCGTTTTCGTTGGCGGGGGAGGGCCTGCTGCGTCAACAAGTGGCGCAACTGGCCGAAAAGCTACGCCGCGAGGGCCTGATGGACGAAGCGCGCAAGCGCCGCATCCCGGTGTTCTGCTCCTGCGTGGCGGTCGTCACCTCGCTTTCGGGTGCCGTAATCGACGACGTCAAGCGCACGTTGCGTCGTCGCAACCCGCTCGTCGAGCTCGTTTGCGTGGGCGCCAAGGTTCAAGGCGAGGGTGCGCCGGCCGAGCTCATTGAGGGCTTGCGCCGCGCCGCTTCCATTACGCCGGCGCCCGACTGTATTTTGCTGGTGCGCGGCGGCGGTTCCTTTGAGGACCTCATGACCTTTAATGACGAGGAGCTTGCCCGCGCGGTGGCGGCTTGTCCTGTGCCCGTGGTGACCGGCATTGGCCATGAGCCCGATACCTCGATTTGCGACATGGTGAGCGACCGACGCGCCTCCACGCCCACGGCGGCGGCAGAATCGGTGGCGCCGGCTATGACGGAGTTGGCCGATGTGCTCGAGGCGCGCCATCAGCGTCTGGGTGCCGCGATGGCATCGATGATTGGGTCGGCCCAGGTCGACCTGGAGATGCTCGATCAGCGCGGTCGCCGTGCCTGGGATACCTATACGGCTCGCTTGGGTGATGCGCTCGATGCCGCTGCGTGTCGCCCGTGCCTCAACGACCCCACATTTATGGTCGAGCGTCGCGAATCGGAGCTTGCGCTGACTGCCGATCGCCTGTCGGGCGCCATAGTACGCTCGGTCGGGACATTCCGCTCCAACTTTGAGCGCTTGCCCGAGCGTCTGATTACAAGCACCTCGGGGCTCGATGGTAAGCGCCATGCGCTCACGCTTGCGAGTTCCCGCCTAGAGCATCAAGGGCGCACGATGCTCAGCAAGCCAGCGTCCGACCTGAGCCGTGCGGCAGCGTCGCTCGATGCCCTGTCGCCGCTCAAAGTGCTTGCTCGCGGCTATTCCATCGCGTACAGCGATGATGGTGTGGCTACGAGTGCCAAGACCTTTAAGCCTGGCGACGCCATTCGCGTGCGCATGGCAGACGGCAACGTGGCAGCAACGGTCGATACGGTCGAGTAGACCGCGTTTCGCAGTGATAGACCCTTAGGAAAGGAAACAGATATGGCAGAGAAGACCCCGGTAGAGCAGCTTACGTACAAGCAGGCCTCGCAGGAGCTGGAGCTCATCATCCGCAGCCTGGAGTCGGGCGATATGGAGCTCGAGGAGTCGCTCGAGAGCTACACCCGCGGCGTCGAGCTCCTCAAAAGCCTGCGCACCCGCCTGTCCGATGCCGAGCAAAAGGTCTCGGTGCTCCTTAAGGACGTCGACGGCAACGACGTGCTCGCCGACGGCGAAGCCGCCAACACCGACGACAACCTCTCGTTCTAACCATCTCGCAGTCCACTTTGGGGTAGTCTTTTTGGGACGGGGCTTTTTTGACTACCTCTTGTCGGCTGCCTCGCCGAGCACTTGCGTTTGCGAAAAAGTAGTCAAAAAAGCCCCGTCGCAAAAAGACTACCCTGTTGGCTTGGCCATTGGAGGTGAATGTTGCTTGCCTTTTGGCGTGTTAGGTGAGTTGAGGCGCTATCGCTGGTCGATTTCACCGGGTTCAACCATTATTTCTAGCGTGTGTAAATATTCATCTTGATTGTCAGATATGTATTCGCTTACATACCAGAATTCTAGAAGAGGCCCTGCGGCAATGAGATGATTCTGGTCCATGAATTCATTCATTTCCTTCCATATTGTCGGCGTTATTTCTGCAGGTCCGGTGGTTGTCCTGCAAAGATAGTCGCCTTCTGGGAAAATCTCGCACCCTTTATCGTCGATTGATCCGAGTGAAAGCAGCGTCTTCTCTGCTACCAGGCAACCGTCGGCGCTTCTGCGCGATGGGTCAAGGATGAAGCATGGAACCGTGTGTATCGAATCGATTTCCATCCCGAGTTCTTTCATGCGCTTAATGGTGGCGTAGGGAATTATGTCGCCGCTTAGCTCATCCTCGCTTACGATGACATATCCTCGGGGTCCCTTATGAACCACCCTCGACTGTTTTTCCTCGCGTGCTCTTAACGACATGGATATGTTCTGCATGCAATGCTCGATCTTTCGGCGCCGTTGCGATAGTTTTGCTATGGCTGCGTCGATGCTATCAAGTTCGTTGCTGAACAGTTCAAAGCTCGTTTCGAGTGAATGGTTATCTAGGAAAGATCTGATTTCGCTAAGCGTGTAGTTCATATTGAGCATTGACATGATGATGTTGAGTCTGCCGAAATCGTCCTTCCTGTATTCACGGTAGGCATTCGCCCCGCGCTTTGGGGCAACTAAACCAATTGCCTCGTAATAGCGAAGAGTGTCTGCGCTTACGCCGTAGAGGCCGGCCGTCTGCTTGATATTAAGGGAAAACTCGCGTTCCATGTCACACCTTCCGACTGCCCTAGGGCCACTCAAAACCTTGGAGCTATTCTAATGTTTGTTACTCCGTCATTGTCGGGCAAGCGGTCGTTTTGACGAGGTGAACGGTCTTAAGCGCTTGGTATCCAGCTGGTATTCCATCGAAACACGTCGTTGACCTTTGACTTTCTCCATATTCTAAGATGGTTTCAAGCCAGCTAGCTTAAATCATATCGATCTAGCATCTTAATTGTGAGGAAGGACAAGCAATGAAGGTCAAGACTAGGACGGGTATAGTTTCGGGCAAGACGCTCGAAAACGGGGTTGAAGCTTTTTTGGGCATTCCCTATGCAAAGCAGCCGGTAGGTGATCTTCGTTGGCGTGCCCCTGAGCGCCTTGATGATTCCGATGAGGAAATTGAATGCGTGGAATTCGGGCATTCTGCCAGGCAATTTATCGATGAAGTTGAACTCGCTTCGCTTCATGAGCAAGGGGAGGATTGCCTGAGCCTTAACGTGTGGGTCAGGGGACACGCACGCAAGAACCTTCCTGTCATGGTATATATCCATGGTGGTGCCTACTTCTCAGGTGGATCTGCCGACCCGCTATATAACGGCTCCAATTTTGCGGCAGCGAAGGATGTCGTTATTGTTTCGATTAACTACCGTCTGAACTTGTTTGGGTCGCTGCTGCTCGATTGCCTGCCGGGCGGAGAGGACTACAAAGACGCCGGCTATCTTGCCATTCTTGATCAAATCCGTGCGCTCGAGTGGGTGCATGAGAATATTTCGGCCTTCGGCGGTGACCCCAATTGTGTCACGCTTTTCGGTGAGTCGGCAGGCTCTTCCAGCCAGGCTCTTCTTTCCATATTGCCAGAGGCAAATAAGTATTTCCAACGTGCGATTTTGGAGTCCGGCCCTATCCAGCTTTATAAGACCCGCGAGCGCGGCGAGTACTTTGCTCGGGAGTTCGCCGAAATCATGGGATGCAAAACCGCCCAAGAGCTCTTAGCGAAGTCGGCAGACGAGCTCATTGAGGGCATGCAGGTGTGGTGCGATCGTCATACCTACGAAGTGTCGCTAATTTTCTCGCCGGTTTGCGACGGGTCTTTTCTTCCCAAGAAGCCGATGAAGGCCTGGGCGGAGGGCGCAGCCAAGGATATCGATATCATGATTGGATGTACCGAGGACGAGTTTACTTATTTCCATTTCTATTTCGATGACCTTCCCGGATTCTGGCACGGCCAATTCCCGATTCATTTTGATGATCAGATTGATATCGATTACTGGGAGCAAGCATATCGAAAGGCATGGCCTGAGCGCGATTTTGCCGAGAATTACACCAATTTTATGAACTCAACCGGTTTCTTTGTCGGCACCGACCTTATGGCTGAAGAGCAGTCGGCGTTTAAGCCCGTGTACAACTATTTGTTCCGTTATAAATCTCGTGTCGAGGGAATGGGTTCTTGCCACGCAATCGAGGTGCCGTTCGTTTTCAAGAATCTTGATACCGCGAGTGGTCTGATGTTTACGGGTGACAATCCTCCAGCGCATCTCGCGGATGAAATGAACGATGCGTGGTTCAGCTTTGCGAAGACGGGCAAACCGTTTGTTGAGGGCAAGGCACCATGGGACCCCTATACCGCTGAGAACCACATTCATATGGTTATTGACGAAAACGAGTGGAAGCCGGTGCATTCGCTGCATGCCAAAGAAGATTCGGTGTTCCGTCCTATGTACGAGGTACTACTCAACGATTAGTGAAAGAAGCCGCAATGGAGTGGGCTAATTAGCCCCATTGAATTCAGCTTGAACTATCCCTGCGTAAGGAGAAAGAAATGGCTCAAGAAGAAAAGCTATCGGGTTATCGGTGGATGATCTTATTCGTAGTTTGCCTCATTTGCTTCATGGCAAACTTCATGCAATATCAGGTTTCAGCATGGGGTGTCGTCGTGATGACGACTCTCGGCATCGATGCCGGTGGGCTTACCAATCTCATGTTGATGCCGATGCTCACCGCTGTGTTTTTGTCGATTCCTGCAGGATCTCTTGCTGATCGCTACGGCGTTAAGCTTGTCGTGTCAATTGGCATGGTGCTTTCTGCTGTAGGCGGCTTTCTGCGTTATTTCATGATTAATGACTTTACCGTGCAGATCGTTTCGATGTTTATGATCGGCTTTGGCATTGCGGCGCTCAATGCCAATCTGGCAAAGGTGCTGGGTTCCTGGTTTAAACAGCAGACCTCCCTTGCCGTGGGAGTTTTCTATGCTGCTTCATGTGTGTCCATCGTGATAGCCCAGGCATTCAGCACTTATTTTCCTACGCTTGACGTGTCTTATCTGGTCGCTGCTATTGCCGAAGCTGTAACTGCTGCGCTGTGGATCTTCTTTATGAGGAACGTCCCGGAGGGCGAGCCCATGCCCGAGCCCGAGCCGGTTATGAAGTACATTAAGATTGCCGCTAAGTCGCGCGGCGTTTGGTGCATTGCCTTGGCTTATGGTCTTACCCTCGCTTCAACCACGGCATATTGCGCAATTCTGCCGTCTGCGCTTGAGCTCGTTCGCGGCGTTGATACTGCCACCGCTGGATCTATGGCAGCAATTATTACAGTTGGTAGCTTCTTTGCTTGTTTTGCGGGACCGGCTGCCGTCCTCAAGCTCGGTAAGAATAAACCGTTTCTCATTGTAACTACGGTGATTGCCGCCGTTGTAATGGTTGCAAACTGGTTTTTGCCGCTTGGCACTGTCATGTGGGTTGCTCTCGTCCTCAATGGTTTTATGACCGCTCTTTCTGGCCCCATTATTCAGGCAATGACTCCTGATCTTCCTGAGATTGGCGCGAAATATGCCGGTAGCGCTGGTGGAATAATCGGTACTGTCGGCCTTCTCTGCTCCTATTTTGTTCCCGTTATTGTTTCGTCTATTTCTGGTGACAATTGGACGTTGAACTTTACGATCGAATCGATTCTTTTCCTTGCGAGCGTTTTGCCTATTGCGATGTTGCCCGAGACTGGTGCGGCGGCAAAAGCCGAGATGCCTGAGACTTCTGAATTATAATTAATCGGTGTTTTGCCTGGTCGCGACCTCCAGTTGATATGTGGGTCGCGACCATTTTTAATGTGAGGTTGGTGCAATGGATGGTGAAGCGTGCGAAGTTGCGCACAAAGTTGAGCAAAAGCGGGCTTCGAGTGGTTACCGCTGGTTAATATTGCTGTTGACGTGTGGTCTCTGTTTTTTGGGCAACTTCATGCAGTATCAGGTCGCTGCCTATGCTACGGTCATCATGCCTCAGATGAATATCGACCCTGTCGGATTCTCATCTCTCTTTCTGGCGCCAATGCTTGCGGCGGTTTTCTTTAGTCTCCCGTTCGGATCACTTGGAGATAGGCTTGGGCCCAAAGTAGTGATACTTGGCGGGTTCTGTGTTTCTTTAGTCGGCGGCGCTATCAGAATTTTCACCCTATCGAACTATCCTGCTCAACTTGTCTCGATGTTTTGCATCGGCGTGGGGATGGCGGCATTGACTGCCAATAATGCAAAGACGCTTGGACTTTGGTTTGCAGATAAGACGGATGTTGCGATGGGCATTTACTATGCGGCGACTTGCTTTGGCATTGCGGCGGCGCAAGCGTCATCGGCGTTTATGTCTTCCGTGCTAATGGGCTATACAGTTGCAGAAGCGTTGTTGGTCGTTCTGACTATCTTCTGGGGTTTATTTGGTAAGAACGTACAGCATGACTCACTTATTCCTGATGGCGTTGAGCACGACCAAGCCCTTCTGACTGCTTTTCGTTCGCGTAACGTTTGGCTTTGCGCGATTTGCGCCGCTTTCTCACTTGCCGCCACGACCGCCTTTTCCGGTGTGCTACCTCAGGCTCTTGAGCTTGTGCGAGGCACCGATGCTTCGACGGCCGGCGAAATGGCGGCGCTGACAACCGCTGCTGGGATTATCGGCTGCTTGATTGCTCCGATGCTTTACGGTAAATGCCGCCTTGCGCGACCGTATCTTGTGATTGTCGGGCTTCTTGGCTCTATTTCAATTGCAGTTGCGTGGTTTGCCTCGGGCTTGAAGTCCATGGGGGTATTGCTTGCAGTGTGCGGCATCGTTACGAGCATGATGGGTCCAGTTGTTCAAGCTCTGCCAGTTTCATTTGTTGAAATCGGCACTCGTTATGCTGGCAGCGCTGGCGGCATTATGGCCGAAGTTAGCCTTTTGGGCTCTTATATGCTTCCTATTGGGATTGCGGCTATTTCCGGTTCAGATTACGACAAACAAATGATGCTTATTACTCTGCTTTACGGTCTATCCGTCCTTCCGGTGTTGATCGTTCCCGAGGTCAAACACTTTAAATAGGCGCGAGCATATGGATGGATAAAGCCCTCTGGCCATTGCGATTGCCGAGGAATGGATTTCGCTCAATTCGGATCTTTGAAGTGGGCTAAACTGTCTTGGTGTTTCACTGAACAACGCCACCTTCTGTTGCGTTGTCGTTAGAAAGGAACCAGCCATGTGTGATTGCATCTTCTGTAAAATCGCCAACCACGAGATCCCCTCGACTGTTGTCTACGAGGACGACCAGGTCATCGCGTTCGACGACCTCAACCCCCAGGCGCCGGTCCACACGCTCGTAATCCCTAAGAAGCACTACAGCGACATCGCCGACAACGTGCCTGCCGAGACCATGGGCGCCATGGCCCACGCCATCCAGGAGGTCGCCAAGGCCAAGGGTTTGGAGGACGGTTTCCGCGTCATCTCCAACAAGGGAGTTAACGCAGGCCAGACCGTCATGCACTTCCATATGCACGTCCTCGGCGGCAAGAACCTGGGCGAGAACCTCATCTGAGGACGCGTAGCCCGTCGACTTGGCTGCCTTTGGAGTAATCTATGCAGCTTTCTCAACTCGAATACCTTCAAGCGGTAGCGAACTATGGCGGCGTGCGCAAAGCAGCTCGCGCCGTTCATGTGAGTCCGCAGGCCGTTTCGTCGGCAATCAAAAAGTTGGAATCTGAGTATCAGATTGTTTTGCTCGACCGATCGGCGGGGGAGGCTGTTTTGTCTCCGGCGGGCAGAGAATTTGCGCGTCGTGCACGCGTGATCCTGGCACAAGTCGACGATCTCAAAAAGTACGCCCAATCGAGGGACGACGGCGTCTCGCCCGACGGCCACTTCCGTCTTTACGCCCCCTGCCTTCATGGGCGGGGGCGCCTTTTTGCTGAAAACTGGTATGACTCGTTTGAGCGCTCGCACCCTCAGATTCATCTTGATGTGTGGCATCAGCCAACGGCAACATGCTTTGAATCACTTATACTTGGAATTTCGGACGCGGCTATCTCGTTTGAGGAACCACGGGACAGCGTCCTTTCTTCAAAATATTTGGGTGAAAAGGAGCTCAAGGTTCTTTCATGCCCATCGGGTCATCAATCTGTGGGCGCCATGACCATTCGCGAGTTACTGGGCGGCAGGCTCGCTGTTCCCATTAATTTGTCACCCTGTCTCAATGCAATCAATCAATGTCCCGAAGCCCAGCTCGTCAATTTTCGCTTCCGCGATGTCGAATACGGAAACAGAGCACAGACTGAGTTTCTTCAAGCCGGGGGATTGATATTGGGTTTGTCTGGGTCCTCTCTTGCGTCGGATGGATCAGAAGCGAGCGACTGCTCCATTGAAGGTTCGCGTGACGTAGCCTTGCCCATCTACTTTTGCTATCGACAAAATGCCTGGACCGATCGACACCAGACGGTATTTCTTCACCTATTGCGTCATCTCGCTTCGTGAGGCCTTTTGGCCTCGTGTCGTCAAGTGATTATTGACGCCTTGTAACACATAGCTGACAGCTTTGCCCTCATGCTTTTCCAAGATTCCGATTTAGATTGCTGACTCTTGGAGGGTGGAGCATGAAAAACCGTACGGTTTTGCTTTATATGACGTTCGTTTTTCTGTCGAACTTCAGCACCATTTTGTATTTTCTGACGGTTTACCTTGAATTCGTCGGATTCTCGATGGTGGCGATTTCTAGCATGATGATTGCATACCAAGTGAGCAAGTTCATTCTTGAGGTTCCTACTGGTTATATTGCTGACAGGTTTGGACGAAAGGTGAGCGGCCTCGTTGGCATTGTGGGAATGCTTGGGTACTACGTCGCCCTGCTTCTCGTCCGATCTCCTCTGCTTTTAATCGGTGCGTTCGCTCTCAAGGGTTTTGCCGTTGCATGTGTGAGTGGATCCATCGAAGCGATTTACATTGACAGCGTCTCTCAGGACCAGCTCGTAAGACTTAATGTCGTTGAGCGATTTGCTTTCTATGCCTCTAATGCCATTTCCGCTTGCGTGGGCGGTTTCATTTCGTCCGTCGGTGCATATCTCATTGGTCTTTCGGCAGATATCATCGCAATGGTGTTGACGTTGGTTGTCGTTGTCTGCATTCCTGAAATGCGAAGAGGGGGCACTGCGGCGACACCTGAACATGGGATTAGCCCGAAGATGATCGGTGCCGCCATTGCGGGTAATGGCATTCTTCGTTCAGCGTTCATCATGGACTGTTCTCAGGCATTTGCTTTTGTCGCCCTGGAAGACTTTTTCTCACTGCTGCTTGCGGGTCGCGGAATGAATGCCGTCGCTTCGGGTGTGACCATTGCGGTCCAGCTCCTTGCCTCGGCCTCCATAGGGTTTATTGTGCCCAGTGTGATTGCTCGTGTCGACAAGGGCCGCTTTGCGCGTATTTGCGGCATCGTGCGTCTTTTCCTGACAGCTCTGTTTTTGATTCCTTTAACTCCGGTTTATTTGCTGCCCGTGTTCTATGTGCTGCAGACGGTTGCGTACTCGTTATTTGCTCCAATTAAATACTCAATTTTTCAAAATGCTGCCGATTCTTCGATGCGCTGTTCACTGATTTCGGTTCAAAGCCAGATGGTGGCGGTGGGTGCTGTTCTTTTCTATCTGCTCAACTCTGTGCTGAGTAGCATCGCGGGCACTCGAGTCATATTGCTTGTCGCGCTCGGGATTTCTTCTTTGGTGTATATCCCCGCGTTATTTCGTCTTACAAGCCAAAGGACATGAGTATTTAGGCACCGATAACTTATATATCAACGCAATAAACCCGAGCGCGAGGGCGTTTGGGTTTATTATTGAAACGTATGTAACCTGGCGGCGCCACACCGCCTGTTAGTAGGGAGACACATGAACGTTCTGGTCGTCAACGCAGGATCTTCGACCCTTAAGTATCAGGTCATCGATACCAAGTCCCATAAGGTGTCCGCAAAGGGCTCCTGCGAGCGCGTCTGCTTTACCGGCGGTACCTTCACCCACGCTGCCAACGGCTCCAAGAAAGTGACCGAGAACATCGAGTTCCCCGACCACAAGGTCGCCATCGAGGTCGTCCTGAAGGACCTCGAGGCCAACGGCGTCAAGATCGAGGGTATCGGCCATCGTATCGTTCAGGGCGGTTGGTACTTCGGCGATTCCTCCCTCGTCGACGAGGACGTCCTCGCCAAGATCCGCGAGGTCGCCCCGCTGGCGCCGCTGCACAACAACCCCGAGGCCAACGTTATCGAGTACTGCCTGGAGCAGTATCCCGATCTGCCCAACGTCACGGTCTACGACACCGCTTTCCACTTCAATATGCCCGAGGTCGCCAAGACCTACGCCCTGCCCAAGGACGTCTGCGACAAGCTGCACATCCGTAAGTACGGCGCCCACGGCACCAGCTACCGTTATATCTCCAAGAAGGTCGCTGAGATGACCAACGGCGAGGCCCGCAAGGTCGTCGTGTGCCATATCGGCTCCGGCGCTTCCCTGTGCGCCATCGAGGACGGCAAGTGCATGGACACCACCATGGGCTTGACCCCGCTCGACGGCGTCATGATGGGCACCCGCTGCGGTTCCATCGACCCGGCTACCGTGTGCTACCTGCAGCGCGAGGGCGGCTACACCTTCGACGAGGTCGACGAGATGATGAACAAGAAGTCCGGCCTTTTGGCTGTGACCGGCGGCAAGACCAACGACTGCCGCAACGTCGAGGAGCTCGCCGCTGCTGGTGACCCCGAGGCTCAGCTCGCCTTCGACATGTTTGTCTACAAGATTGCCGCCAAGGCTGCCGAGATGGCCACCTCCATGTGCGGTATGGACACCCTGGTCTTCACTGCCGGCATCGGCGAGCATGCTCCGGCCGTCCGCGCCGGCGTGGCCGACCGCCTGGCCTTTATGGGCGTCAAGATGGATCATGCCCGCAACGCCCTGCGTGGTGATGGCGCTTGGTGCCTGTCTGCCAAGGATTCCAAGGTCAAGATTTTCGTCATCCCCACGGACGAGGAGTTCATGATCGCTTCCGACGTCGAGCGCATCGTCAACGGCAAGTAATTGCAAGAGGGGAGGGGCTGGACGACCGAGCGCCGTTCGGCCCCTCTTTTGTGCTCGTTGGGCGATATGCTGATAGCTATTTATCAAGATATGATAACTTCTTATTAAAATGCGGCCGCCTTAAGGGGTCTGCGTCGACCGTATTGCACTGCAAAGGAGTCTCATGAACGTACTTGTTGTCAACGCCGGCAGCTCAAGCCTTAAATATCAGCTTTTGGATACCGATACCCGCGAGGTTTTCGCCAAGGGCAACTGCGAACGTATCGGTTCGGACATGGGCATCTTTGGCCACTCCGAGAACGGTGGCGCCAAGCAGACCGAGGAGGTCCCTTTCCCCGATCATCGCTCTGCTATCGCTCGCGTGCTCGAGGAGCTCGAGAAGACCGACTTTACGATTGATGGCATTGGCCATCGTATCGTTCAGGGCGGCTGGCACTTCGATGATTCCGCAGTTGTCGACGACGAGGTTATGGCCAAGATTCTTGAGGTGGCACCGCTTGCTCCGCTGCACAACTACGGCGAGGCCGCAGCAATCGAGTATTGCCGCGAGAAGTATCCGGAGCTGCCCAACGTCGCCGTCTTCGATACCTCGTTCCACATGACCATGCCCGAGGTCGCCTATACCTACGCACTGCCCAAGGACGTGTGCGACAAGTACCACGTGCGCAAGTACGGCGCCCACGGTACGAGCCACCGCTACGAGTGGATGATGGCCAAGGAGATCCTGGGTTCGCGCTGCCACCGTCTGCTTTCGTGTCATCTGGGCAACGGCGCTTCGCTCGCCGCCATTGAGGACGGTGTATGCCGCGATACCACGATGGGCCTCACGCCGCTCGACGGCCTGATGATGGGCACCCGTTGTGGTTCCATTGACCCGGCTACCGTGTGCTACCTGCAGCGCGAGGGCGGCTACAGCTACCAGGAAGTCGATGACATGATGAACAAGCAGTCTGGTCTGCTTGCCATCTCGGGCATCTCCAACGACGCCCGCGACATCCGTACGCGCGCCTCCGAGGGCGACGAGCGCTGCCTGCTTGCCTTCGATATGTTCGCCTACAAGGCCATGCAGCAGGCTGGCTCCATGATCGCTTCCATGGCGGGCGTGGACACCATCACCTTTACCGCCGGCATCGGCGAGAACGACTGGTCGATCCGCAAGGCCTTCTGCGACTGCTTTGAGTGGCTGGGCGTACGTATCGACAACAACAAGAACCGCGAGGCCGTGGGCAACGGACCGCAGGTCATTAGCGCCGCCGGTTCCGCCGTTACGGTCATGGTCATCCCCACCGACGAGGAATACATGATCGCCCACGACGTCGAGCGCCTGACCGCGAATAACTAGTGCGTTCGTTTGCGATTGAACGAAAGGCCTCCTGAGTAGCAGCTCAGGAGGCCTTTTTGCTAGCAGGCGGAAATTCCAGTCCCAAAGTGATCATCACCAGTAACGCCTGCGCTCCCAGCAACGACACCCATCCATTCAGATCCTCAGCCCCAGCTCGTAGCCAAGCCGCCGTCCACTCCAGATGCTCTGATTGCTACGTGGCGGCAGGGACCCCACAGGGTAAAGCTCTGAAAACATTCCGCAGGACGGAGGAAGCCCCCGCCGCACGTAGTGCGCAGCGGGGGCTTCCGACATGTCCGAGGACGTTTTCAGAGCTTTACCCTGTGGGGTCCCGAGGGGATACGTCCGCTACTCAGCCATCTGAGCCTGGACAGCGGTGATGGCCACGACACCCACGATGTCGTCGGCAGAGCAGCCGCGCGACAGGTCGTTGACCGGCTTGGCGATGCCCTGCAGGATGGGGCCGTAGGCGTCGGCGCCGGCGAAGCGCTGGACCAGCTTGTAGCCGATGTTGCCTGCCTCGAGGTCGGGGAACACGAGCACGTTGGCCTTACCGGCGACGGAGGAGCCGGGAGCCTTGAGCTGGGCGACGGTGGGGACGATGGCGGCATCGAGCTGCAGGTCGCCGTCGATGGCGAGCTCGGGAGCCTTCTCCTTGCAGAACTTCACGGCCTCCTGGACCTTCTTGGCGACCTCGCCGCCAGCGGAGCCCATGGTGGAGTAGGAGAGCATGGCCACGTGCGGCTCAACGTTGCCCATAAAGGTGGACCAGGAGTGGGCCGAGGCGATGGCGATCTCGGAGAGCTCGTCAGAGGACGGGTTGATGTTGAGGCCGCAGTCGGCGAAGATCAGCGTACCGTCGGTGCCGAATTGCGGGGTGTCGGTGCACATCACGAAGAAGGCCGAGACCAGCTTGGTGCCCGGGGCAGTCTTGAGGATCTGCAGCGCGGGGCGCAGGGTGTCGGCGGTGGAGTGGCAGGCGCCGGAGACCAGGCCGTCGGCGTCGCCCATCTTGACCATCATGGTGCCAAAGTAGGTGGCGTCCATCACCTGGGCGCGAGCCTGCTCGATGGTAACGCCCTTCTTGGCGCGGAGCTCGGCAAACTTCTGTGCGTACTCCTCGTGCTTCTCGGCATTGCGCGGGTCGATGACGGTGGCGCCGGGAACGTTGATCTCGTTGGGATCGCCCAGGATGACGATGTTGGCCAGGCCTTCCTCGATGATCTTGTTGGCTGCGACGATGGTGCGCGGATCTTCGCCCTCGGGCAGGACGATGGTCTTAAGGTCGGCCTTGGCGGCAGACTTCATACGGTTTAGGAAATCGCTCATGTTACTCCTTGCAAGCGTTTCGCTAAGCTCCAGGCGCCCGGCTGTTCACGAATAAACCCGCTGCTAGCGGGTTTACCTTTCAATTATGTACGCCGCGGTGCTTGAGCTTTCCTTGTGTGGCAAGCTCATTATAGGACGCATTAGCGCTATAATCGCTCTGATAAATGTGTCTCGAAGAATGTTCGAGAAAAGCCCAGCTAACGAGCCCGTGGCTTTTGACAAGGAGTATCGATGCAGATTACCTCAGGCCTGCCTGAAGGCTTTAACGCCGGCGCGTACGACATGATTGTCGTCGGTGCTGGATATGCCGGTGCCGTTTGCGCCCGCCGTCTTGCCGAGACCATCGGCTATCGTGTTGCCGTTTTGGAGCGCCGTAGCCACATTGCGGGCAATGCCTATGACTGCACTGACGAGGCCGGAATCCTGATCCACGAGTACGGTCCGCATATCTATCACACCTTTAACGAGCGCGTGCACAATTTCCTGTCGCGCTTTACCAAGTGGACGGATTATCAGCACAAGGTGCTCGCCAACATCAACGGCACCCTTATGCCCGTGCCCTTCAACCATGCGAGCCTCAAGCTCGCCTTTGGTGATGAGCGAGGCGAGGAGCTGTATCAGAAGCTCGTGGAGACCTTTGGCAAGGATGTCAAGGTGCCCATTATGGAGCTGCGTAAGAAGAACGACCCCGACTTGGCCGAGGTCGCCGATTACGTCTACGAGAACGTCTTTTTGCATTACACCATGAAGCAGTGGGGTCAGACGCCCGACCAGATCGACCCGTCGATCACCGGCCGCGTTCCCGTTTTTGTGGGCGATGATGACCGTTACTTCCCGCAGGCCCCCTTCCAGGGTATGCCGCAGGATGGCTACACGGCGCTGTTCGAGCATATGCTCGACCACGACCTGATCGACGTGTTCTGCGACGTGGACGCCCGCGATCTCTTTGAGATCGACGAGACCACCGTCAAGATCGGTGGCAAGGTCTACGGCGGCGAGATTGTCTATACCGGTCCGCTCGATGAGCTGTTCAACCTCGACCTGGGCGCGCTGCCGTACCGCACGCTCGACATGAAGTTCGAGACGCTCGATATGGATCAGTTCCAGCCCGTGGGTACCGTCAACTACACCACGAGCGAGGATTACACGCGCATCACCGAGTTCAAGAACATGACCGGTCAGGTCCTGCCCGGCAAGACCACCATCATGAAGGAGTACTCCAAGGCCTATACGCCCGGCTCGGGCGAGACGCCGTATTACGCCATTCTTGAGCCCGAGAACCGTGAGCTCTATGAGCGCTATCTTGAGCGCGTCCAGAACCTGACAAACTTCCACCCGGTGGGTCGTCTGGCCGAGTATCGTTACTACGATATGGATGCCGTGACCAATTCCGCCCTCGATCTTTCGGATGAGATTATCGCCTGCCATGCATAAAGTCATAACATTCGGTATTCCCTCGTATAACGCCGCTAAGGACATGGACCATTGCATTACCTCCATCTTGGAGGGGAGCAATTATGCCACCGATATCGAGATTATCGTGGTGGACGACGGCTCCAAGGATGAGACGGCAGCCAAGGCCGACGAGTGGGAGGCCCGTTATCCTGGAATCATCCGCGCGGTGCACCAGGAGAATGGCGGCCACGGTATTGCCGTCCTTTCGGGTCTGCGCGAGGCGCAGGGCACCTACTACAAGGTTGTCGACTCGGACGACTGGCTTGACGGCGCTGCCATTTCGACCATGCTGTCGATTCTGCGCGGCTTTGAAGAGCGCGACCAGCGCGTTGACCTGTTTATCTCGAACTACGTGTACGAGAAGGTTTACGAGGGTACGCATACGGCTATTGGTTACAAGTTTGCCCTGCCGCGCAAAAAGATTTTCTCTTGGGACCAGATCGGACACTTCCGTCCCGATCAGAACCTGCTCATGCACAGCCTGTGCTATCGCACCGACGTACTGCGCGAGTCCAATCTGCCTATGCCGGCACACACGTTCTACGTGGATAATATCTACGCATACGTGCCGCTGCCGCGCTGCAAGACCATGTACTACGCCGACATCGACCTCTATCGCTACTTTATCGGTCGCGAGGGCCAGAGCGTCAATGAGGCCACGATGGTCAAGCGCCTGGGTCAGCAGTTCCGCGTAACGCGCATCATGATGGAATCGTTCCACCTGTACCAGGACGTTGAGTCCTCGCGTCTGCGTTCGTACATGATGGGCTACTTCACCATGATGATGGCGATTTGCTCGGTGCTCACCAAGCTTTCCGAGGAAGATTGTGCCGATGAGCGCCTGAAGACGCTGTGGAAGGACCTGAAGGAGTACGACGAGCGCATGTATCGTCGCGCTCGCTACGGCGTGGTCGGATTCTTTACCAACCTGCATGGACGGGCCGGAGACAAAACCACACTCGGCCTATACCGTCTTGCCTCAAAGATCTTCAAATTCAACTAGCTGCTGAATAATCGCTGCTGATGGGTTGACTGGGCCCCTTGGCCTTTAGTTTGCTACTGCGAACAGTCCTGCTCGCACGGAAAGCACATTAAGTGCTTTCCGGCTCGTGCGGAACTTGTATCAAACTAAAGGCCAAGGGGCCTCTGCTATAAGAATCGATTGTCAGGAAGTTGAATTTGAAGATCTTCGACGCGTGGTACAAAGGGGCCTGGGCTGAAAAGAATTTGGTTGGTAGTCGGTCGGAGGCGGGCGGGCGTTACGTTTGTCGCGAGTTCCGCATGCAAAGAAGGCCACTTAATGTGGCCTTCGTCTTGCATAGGACTGTAGAGCAGCAAACGTAACGCCCGCCCGCCTCCGACCGACGGTCGAGTGAAGTTACTTCGCGGCGCCGGGGATGCCGTGGGAGGTTTTGGCGTTTTTGGCTCCGTTTACGATGGCGGTCTGTAGGGCCCTTACGGCGAGCATGCCCAGCAGGTCTAGGGGTACGGCGGCGCTTGTCTGAGCGTCTAGTTTGCCGCTGGCGAGGGTGTAGATGGTGTCGCCGTCGTTGGTGGTGTGCGTGGGGCGGATGGCGTGTGCGTAGGCGTCTGCGGCCATCTGGGAGACCTTGGTGGCCTGAGCCTTGGTGAGCTCAACGTTGGTGACGATGCAGCTGATGGTGGTGTTGGTGCGGTCGAGCGGCATTTGCATGGAGCCGGCGGCGGCAAAGGCTGCGAGCTCCATGTCGACGATCTGGTCGCTATCTGCTGCGGCGCGCATGCCAGCGACCCATTCGCCGGTGAAGGGGTCGACGACATTGCCGCAGGCGTTGACCGAGACCACGGCGCCTACCTTAACGGGACCGAGCGCCACGGCGGCAGCGCCAAGGCCGGCCTTCATGCAGGTGGCGGGGCCCATGAGCTTGCCTACGGTGGCACCGGTGCCGGCACCTACATTGCCCTGCTCGAGCGTGGTGGGGGTATTGTCAAGCGCCTCGCGCACGGCGGAGATGCCGGCCTCGATGTCGGGGCGTACGGTGGGGTCGCCAAAGGCAAGGTCGAAGATGCAGCTGGAGCACACGATGGGCACCTGCGTGGGGCCGACGGGAAGGCCGATGCTGCGGCTCTCGAGCTCGCGGGCGACGCCGCTTGCGGCCTCCAGACCAAAGGCCGATCCGCCCGAAAGGCAGACGGCGTGGACCTTGTTCACGGTGTTCTCGGGACGCAGCAGGTCGGTCTCGCGCGATGCCGGGGCACCGCCGCGAACGTCAACACCGCCGGTGGCGCCCTCGGGTGCAACGATTACGGTGCAACCGGTGCCGGCCTCCTCGTCCGTATAGTTGCCAAAGCAAAAGCCATCGACATCGCAAACGTCAATGGCCTCAAGCAGTGTATCCATGTTTTACTCCTATCGGTTTTCCGCCGGGCCTTATGCCCGGTCGGGATCCGTACGGTACGCCAAAATTGTAGGCGCTGGGGGATACCCAGCGCCAGATGCAATTACGATAGTTTTTGAATCGCGCGCGCGACGCGAGCGATGGGCAGGCCCACCACGTTGTAGAAGTCGCCCGAAATATCGTGCACGAGCATGCGCCCGCCTGTGCCCTGGATGCCGTAGGCGCCGGCTTTGTCCATGGGCTCGCCCGAGGCGACGTAGCGCTCAATCTGCTCGTCGGTGAGCTCATAGAACGTCACATCGGTCACATCGACAAACGACAGGCTCTCGGCGGCGTGCGGGGCCGTGACGTCTCCGGCCCTAACGATGCAGACGCCGGTTGCGACCTGGTGCGTGCGCCCCGAGAGCTCGTGGAGCATGGTGCGGGCTTCGTCCTCGTTTGCCGGCTTACCTAAAATCATGCCATCGAAGGTGACGATGGTGTCGGCCGCGATGGTCAGCTCATTGGACTCGGCGTGTTCGGCGGCAACGGCGGCGGCCTTAGCGCGAGCTAAGCGCTCGACAAGCGTAAGCGGGGCCTCGTCATCAAAAGGAGTCTCGTCGATGTCAGCGGGAATGACGCGGATGTCGTAGCCCGCTTCGCGCATCAACTCGATGCGGCGCGGTGATTGCGAAGCCAAAATCATAGCTGAATGCCCTCGGCAACCTTCTCGACAGCCTTGTCGCCGGCGAGTGTACGCAGCAGCTCAAGCGCAAAGGGAAGCGACTGGGCCATACCGCTGGCGGTGATGATGTTGCCGTCGTGCGTGACCTTCTCGCCGGTATAGGCGCCCTCGGGGAAGCTCTTCTCAAAGCCGGGGAAGCATGTGGCGTGGCGTCCCTCGAGCAGGTCGAGCTCGCCCAGGATAAACGGGGCGGCGCAGATGGCGGCAACGTGCTTGGTCGCGGCGAAATCGCAGACGACATCGCAGACGCGCTGGTCGGCGCGCAGGTTGGTGGCACCGGGCAGACCGCCGGGCAGCACAACGCAGTCATACTCGTCAAAGTTAATCTCGTCAAAGAGCGCATCGCAGGTCACGGGAATCTGCAGCGAGCTCACGACCTCGCGGGTGGGCATGATCGAGACGAGCGTGGCACGCACGCCGCCGCGACGCATGACATCGACCATGGTAAGGCATTCAATCGTTTCAAAGCCATCGGCGGCGAGAACGGCAACGCTGGGCATAAGGGTTCCTTTCAAAAAGCGGCATACAATTAGCCGTCTTATACCCCGAAGACCCCCGCTTGCCACGCTCGATTCCCCAATGTTTAAAATAGCCCCGTCCGAATTAGCTACCCCCACCCATCCTCAACAATCTCAATCTGTAACATCCATCGACCAAAACTAGCCCCAACTGTTACAGATCGAGACAGTCCCCAACAGCGCTGCCCCGTTCGGGGAAACGACCGCCACAGGTGCGGCGGGCAGAGACTCACTTTTTTCTCGGCTTTTCTTGACGGCTTCTCTTCTGTTGTAGTATCTTGTCTCCGTCTAAAAACGCGTGGACTTTTCTGGGCGCTAGCCACCTTTTTGCCACGCAACCGAGCAGTCGGTTGCGTGGCTTTTTTCGTCTTGGCAGCAGGTACCACATGCATCGCCAGAAGACCGCACGAGCCCACCTTCCGACTGCCGGGAACAGACGCACGGATGTGCGTCTGCAAGACAGCAGACGGAAGGGAGCCTAATGGCAGAAACAAACACAATCAAGCAACAGGCCGCCGAGGCGGGAGCCGCGGGCGCGGGACAGGTCAAGGCGGCGCTCCAGGTCTTTGCGGGCGGCGCCTGCTACGGCGCAATGGCCACGACCTACAAGCTCGCCTACGCCGCGGGCTTCACCTCGGCACAGGTGGTGGCGAGCCAGGCGTGGTTCGGCTGCCTCTTCTTCGCCCTCGCCACGCTCGCAGGGCACGCGCTCGGGCACCGCTGGCAGCGCGTGGGCTGGAAGCTCGCCCTTAAGCTCATGGGCCTGGGAGCCCTCACCTGCCTCACCTCAATCCTCTACTGCTACGCCATGAGCGTGCTGCCCGCCCCGGTGGCGCTCACGCTCCTCTTCCAGTTCACGTGGCTGGGGCTCGTGTGGCAGACCGTCATGACGCGCCGCCCGCCAAGGCTCCTCCAAGTGGCCTCCGCCCTGGTCATCGTCTTCGGGACGGTGTTCGCCAGCGGCGTCTACAAGGCCGGCATACCGGGTACGACCCCGTGGCCCTGCTCTGCGCGCTGGGGGCGGCCGTGTCCTGCTCCCTCTTTGTCACCCTCTCCGGCAAGGTCGAGGCCCCCTGCTCGTCCGAGCAGCGTGGCGTCATCGTGTGCGCGGGCTCCGTGGTCATGTCACTCACGGTATGCCCGGACTACGTCGTCTCGGGCCTCCTCGCCCAGGGCATCCTGCCCTTTGCCGTCATCGCCGGCTTCTTTGGCATGCTCTGCCCGGTCCTGCTCTTCGGCATGGGCTCTCCGCACCTGCCCGCAGGCCTCTCCACTGTCATGGCCGCCGCGGAACTCCCCGCCGGCCTGCTCATCGCCATGATCGTCCTCGGCGAGCCGCTCGGCGTCGTCGAGTGGCTGGGCGTCGCCATCATCCTCGCCGGCGTGTGCCTGGCACAGGTCCCCTCCCTGCTTGGAGGCCGGGAGGCACGTCGCGCCGCCGCAGGACAAGCCGTCAGCTAGTCACCCCTTCACAGGCGGCCCGCGCGCATCAGGGAAAGGGCCACGGGCCCGGCGCGTGAGGTCGCAAGGACGTTATAAAGCGTCCCCCGCAGAGATGGGGGCGCCAGAGAGAAGGAGGCACTATGCCATTTCCAAAAGGGTTCCTTTGGGGAGGAGCCACCGCTGCCAACCAATGCGAGGGAGGTTATGACGAGGGCGGCCGCGGCCTTGCCAACGTCGACGTCATCCCACACGGGCCGGAGCGCAACGACGTGAGCCGCGGCCTGAGGCGCATGCTCGACTTTGAGCCCGGGTACTACTACCCGGCCCAGACGGGCATCGACTTCTACCACCGCTACCGCGAGGACATAGCCCTCTTCGCAGAGATGGGCTTTAAGGTCTTTCGCCTCTCCATCGCCTGGAGCCGCATCTTCCCCAACGGCGACGAGGAGGAGCCCAACGAGGCCGGGCTCGCCTTCTACGAGGACGTGTTCCGCTGCTGCCGCGAGCACGGAATCGAGCCCCTCGTGACCATCACGCACTTCGACTGCCCCATCCACCTCGTCAAGAAGTACGGCGCCTGGCGAAACCGCACCCTTATCGAGCTCTACAAGCGGCTCGTGACGGTGCTCTTCAACCGCTACCGCGGCCTCGTGCGCTGGTGGATCACGTTCAACGAGATGAACATGATCTTGCACCGTCCCTTCATGGGGGCCGGCATCGTCCTCGAGCCCGGGGAGAATGCCCGCGAGGCCGAGTACCGCGCCGCGCACAACGAGCTCGTGGCGAGCGCCTGGGCCACCAAGATCGCCCACGAGGTCGACCCGGAGAACAAGGTGGGCTGCATGCTCGCCGCGGGAAGCTACTACCCCTACTCTTGTCGCCCCGAGGACGTTCGCGCGGCGCAGGTCAAGAACCAGGAGGACCTCTTCTTCGTGGACGTGCAGGCGCGCGGGCGCTACCCCGGCTACGCGCTTAAGATGCTCGAGCGCGAGGGCATCGACGTGGGCATGACCGCCGAGGACGAGCGCATCCTTGCGGAGAACACCGTCGACTTCATCTCGTTTAGCTACTACTCCTCACGCTGCACCGCGGGCGACCCCGACTCCGTGGGCGGCGTCGCCGAGGGCAACGCCTTCGCCGGCGTGGAGAACCCCTACGTGCGCACGAGCGACTGGGGCTGGGTCATCGACCCGCTGGGGTTCCGCATCACGATCAACGACCTCTGGGACCGCTACCAGAAGCCGCTCTTTGTGGTGGAGAACGGCCTCGGCGCCTATGACGAGGTGCTTCCCGACGGCACGATCGAGGATGACTACCGCATCGCCTACCTGCGCGAGCACATCGAGGCCATGCGCGACGCTATCGAGCAGGACGGCGTCGAGATGCTCGGCTACACCACCTGGGGGCCGATCGACCTCGTGAGCGCGGGCTCCGGCGAGATGGAGAAGCGCTACGGCTTCATCTACGTGGACCGCGACAACCTGGGCAACGGCACGCTCGAGCGCAGGCGCAAGAAGAGCTTCTACTGGTATCAACAGGCCATCGCCACCAACGGAGGCGACCTGGGCTAACCACCCGGGCAATATCACTAAGGAGAAAATAATGGCAGAAAAATACGACGACCTGGCCAGATCCATACTCGAGAACGTAGGCGGCGCCGAGAACGTCGCCAGCGTCGCGCACTGCATCACGCGCGTGCGCTTCAAACTCAAGGACGAGTCCCGCGCCAACACGGCCAAGATCGAGGCCCTCAAGGGCGTCATCCAGGTCATCCAGGCCAACGGCCAGTACCAGGTGGTCGTGGGCAACATCGTCGAGGACGTCTACGACGCGGTCCTGGAGGCCGGCAACTTCTCGGGCGGCGCAAGCGCCGACGACGAGCCCCAGGGCGATAAGACCGTTGCCTCCGTCATCATCGACCTCATCTCTGGCATCTTCCAGCCCATCCTGGGACCGCTTGCCGCCGCAGGCATCATGAAGGGACTGCTTGCCCTCATCACCTACTTCGTCCCGGCCTTTGCAAACGACGGCCTCTACACGCTGCTCTACACCGTGGCTGACGGCTTCTTCTACTTCCTTCCCGTCGCCCTGGCGTTCAGTGCCGCGCGCAAGTTCCGCATGAACGAGTTCACCGGCGTGGCAATCGGCGTGGCGCTCCTCTACCCGACGATGGTCGCCCTGACCTCGGGCGAGGCGCTCGGCAGCATCGACCTCGGCGTGGCCGGCACGTTCTCGTGGTACGCCACCGCCCTCGGGCTCCCCATCATCATGCCCGTGTCCGGCTACGTGAGCTCGGTGATCCCCGTCCTTCTCATGGTGTGGTTCGGCTCTATCATTGAGCGCTGGCTCAAGAGCTGGATGCCGGCTGCGCTCAAGATGTTCCTCGTCCCGCTCGCCACGATGACGGTCTCCATCGTCTTGGGCTACCTCATCATCGGCCCGGTGGCCACCCTCATCACCAACCTGCTGAGCGCGGCGTTCTCGTTCATCTTCCAGCTCCCCGTGGTTGGTTCCGTCCTGGGCAGCGCCCTGGTCGGCGGACTGTGGATGTGCCTCGTCATCTTTGGCTTCCACTGGAGCCTCATCCCCATCTCCATCATGAACCTGAACACCCTCGGCCACGACAGCGTGCTCGCCGCCACCATCGGCCACGGGTTCGCGCTCGGAGCGGTCATCTTTGCCATGTACCTCAAAAACAAGGACGAGCGCTTCCGCGGCATCGCCCTTCCCGCGATGATTTCCGCCTTCTTCTTCGGCGTCACCGAGCCGGGCATCTACGGCATCGCCCTCCCCAACAAGCGCGCGTTCGTCGTGGCATGCTTGAGCTCCGCCGTGGGAGGCGCCATCGTGGGAATGACGGGCGCCCTCATGTACATCTCGGGCGGCCTCGGCGTCTTCAACCTGCTCAACTTCATCGACGGGACCCCTGGTGGCGCCGGGATCTCCCACATGATCTACGCGATCATCGCCGCACTCGTCTCTGCCGTTCTGGCCTTTGTTATCGAGTTCATCACCTACCGACCCAACGACGAGGAGGAAGGCGCCCACTAGCTTGCGCCCTCCTCAATCAGCTCTATGTAATTGAGGAGCAGTTGAGGTGGGTGAGGGCCGAGGGCGATCAAGGTGGCCGCCCTCGGCCCGGGACAACCTGCCAGAAGGCGTTTAGCTTTCTCGGGCGGCGCTGAAATGAACTGCGCCCCGAAACTTAGACGGGTCAATTAGCGGCCTATGCCGCACATGGGGACTGATTCCGGAACTCCTCCGGGGTCAGTCCCTTTTGCTTAACCTGCCTCCTCTTGTTCCAGTGAACGGTGTAGGCGTGGAGGTCCCGCTTGAACTCCTCGAAGCTCCGCCACGTCCGGTTCCTGCAGAACTCGTCCTTCAGGCGCCCGGGCAGCAGCTCCGTCGCAAGAGCTCGCCCTCGCGCGCCGTCGGCCCCGGCCGGGTCCGGGCGCCCTTCGGCCTTCGGTGCGCCCGTATCCCCTGTCGCAAAACTCTGCTGCAAGAGTCCTCAGCGTGGCGTCGTGTCCGACTTTCCCGTCCATAAAGAAGCCCCCCATTTCTAATGTCCAAGAAATGAGGGGGCGGTTCAATTTCGGGACGGGGATTAAATAATCATTCAGAACAAATTTTTTTATCCCCGTCCCAGAAAAATCATCGGGCGTGGTCTTGGGCAAACGGTCTAGTTACGCTTGAGGTGGACGACGGTTTCGCAGTGGAAGGTTTGCGGGAACAGGTCGACCGGTGTGATCTTGACGGGGGAGAAGGTGCCCTCCTCGACAAAGCGCTTAAGGTCGCGCGCCAGGGTGGCAGGGTCGCAGCTCACATAGGCCACGTCGCGTGCGCTCGTGCTGGCGATGAGGTCGATGGCCTCGGGTGCCAAGCCTGCGCGCGGCGGATCGACTACCAGGACATCGGCATCCTGGTCGGGGAACTCGCGCACGGCATCGCCGCCGATGACGTCGACGTTGTCGAGTTCGTTGATCTCTAGGTTACGGCGCAGGTCGCGCACGGCCGGACCGTAGGCCTCGACGGCGGCAACAAAGTCGCAGCGGCGGGCGAGCGGCAGGGTAAAGGTACCGGCACCGCAGTACAGGTCCACGGCCAGCTCGTCTTCCTGCGGGTCGAGGGCGTCCATAACGAGCTCAATCAAAATCTCGGCGCCCTTGGTATTGACTTGGAAAAACGATGGGGCGGACAGGCGCATCTGGCCGTCAGCGATGTTCTCAGTCCACGAGCCCTCACCGGCGAGCATCTCAACCTTGGAGACGCGGCGGGCCTTCTTCTCACCCTTGCTCATAACGCGCACTATGCTCGTGGGGTGTGCGGCGTCTGCCAGCACGCGCGAGACTTGCGAGCGCGGAAACGACCCCGTGGGCGTCCAGAGCGCGACCTCGAGCGCTTTGGTGCGACGCGATGCGCGAATGCCCACGCGCTCCAGACCCAGGTTGTGGCTGCCGCTCAGATAGTTGAGCGCGCCGACGACCGATTTGAGCGCCTTGGGAAAACGCTTATCGAACAGCGGGCACGAATCGACGGTCACGATCTTGCTGGGGTCGACGCCGTGCATGCCAAGGCGAACACGGCCGTTAACGAGAGTGGGCTCCAGCTCAATCTTATTGCGGTAGCCCCAGTCGTCCTTGGTATGGCGGATAGGCTGGACAAGATCGTTGACCTGCTCGGGAGTGAACTTGCCGATGCGCTCGAGCGTGGAGCGCAGATTTTGCTCCTTGGCGGCGAGCTGTGCCGTGCGTGAGAGATTGCCCCACGAGCAGCCGCCGCAGATGCCCACGAAGGGGCAGGGAGGCTGGATGCGATCGGGGCTTGGCTCCAGAATCTCGGTGGTACGGGCGCGCATGAACGACTTGCCGTCCTGTACGACCTCGGCCTCGACGGCGTCGCCTGCCACGGCGCCCTGCACAAAGACGGCCTTGCCGTTGTCGGCGTGCGCCAGCCCGTCGGCGCCGTACGTCATCGATTCTATGGTGAGCTTCATATCCCTGCCTGTCATTCGCGTTGTTGTCCGCACCATGGTAGCAGGGAAAAGCACCCCGCATCCGAGGCTTTCCTCAAATGCGGGGCGCTTCTACAAACTGCTTCTACAAACGACTATTTCGTCTTGCCGGTAATGAGTGTCTTAAGACCCAGGCCGATCAGGCCCAGGCCCATGCGCACGCGACCGGGGCGATGGCGCTCGATGGCCTTGGTCTTGCCGGCGGGCTTCTTGCGACGGGCACTCGTCTCGGGTGCGGGCTTGGTGACCTGCGGCTCGGGCTGAGGTGCAGGTGCAGGCTCGGGCTCAATGACGGTCGCCTGGACCTTCTGAACCTCGGGTGTTGCCGGCTGCGGCTCAGGAGCAGGGGCGGGCTTTGCCTCGGCGGCGGCCTCGGCGTTGTGATAGGCACGCTCCAGCAGGGCTTCCTGTGAGTTGAAGGGCTTCTCACCCTCTGCGCGCTCCACGGGGACCCAGGTGCCGTCGCTCGTGAGGCTGCGGGCCTTTACGTTGTCGCGCAGCTGCATACTCATGTATTCGTGCACCAGGGCGCGGCAGGTGGGGTCGAGCACGGGGAAGGCGATCTCCACGCGGTGCTCGGTGTTGCGCGTCATCATGTCGGCCGAGCTCAGATAGATCATGTCCGAGTCCACGCCAAAGGCGTAAACGCGCGCATGCTCCAAAAAGCGTCCGACGATAGAGCGGACATGCACGTTCTCGGTCTTGCCCGGAACGCCCGGCTTGAGGCACGAGATGCCGCGGATGATCATGTCCACGCGCACGCCGGCACACGATGCCTCGGCGATCTTGTCGATGACCTCGCGGTCGGTGAGCGAGTTGAGCTTAAAGAACACGCGGGCGGGCTCGCCAGCGAGGGCGCGCTGGATCTCGCGATCCAGGCCGCGCATGATGAGCGGCTTGAGGCCCACGGGCGCCACGCCCAGGAAGCGGTAATCGCCGCGCAGGTTGCCCAGCGACAGGTTGCGGAAGAACAAGTTGGCGTCCTCGCCGATGCCGGGGTGGGCGGTCATGAGCATAAAGTCGCTGTAGAGCTTGGCCGTCTTCTCGTTAAAGTTGCCGGTGCCCAACAGCGTCAGGCGTGTAAGCGCCATGCCCTCGCGATAGGTGAGCTGGCAGATCTTGGAGTGGCACTTAAAGCCTTCGGAGCCGTAGATGACGGTGCAGCCTGCCTCTTCCAGACGCTCGGCCCACTCGATGTTGTTCTGCTCGTCGAAGCGGGCGCGGAGCTCCATGAGCACCGTGACCTCTTTGCCGTTCTCGGCGGCATCGATCAGCGACTCGCACAGGCGGCTCTGCTTGGCCACGCGGTAGAGCGTGATGCGCAGTGAGATGCACTCGGGGTCGTAGGCGGCCTCGTGCACCAGATCCAGGAAGGGGTTCATAGCCTCATAGGGATAAAAGAGCAGCTTGTCGTGCTGAAGTACCTGCTCGCGGATGGAGCGGGTTATATCGATGGTGGGGTTGGGCTGCGGCTTAAACGGCGTAAAGAGCAGCTCGTTGCGCAGGTGCTCGGGAATCTTGCCCTCAATGCCAAAGACATAGCCCAGGTTGAGCGGGATATCGCAGGTAAAGACCGAGCGACGCGAGAGCTCGAGCGCCTTGCGGATAGTCTTGAGCGTTGCTTTTTCGAGCGAGCCCGAGACCGCGAGTACTACCGGCTGCAGGCGCAGACGCTTCTTGAGGATGCGCTTCATGTGCTGACGGTAGTCCTCTTCCTCTTCGACGCCCTCGCCGTCCGGATCGATGTCGGCGTTGCGGGTGACGCGGATGAGCGCGCGGTCGAGCGGTTTATAGGAGCCAAAGCAACTGTCCAGGCAGGCGAGGATGACGTCCTCGAGCAGAATGTAGGAGTAGGTGCCGGTGGGCGAGGGGATCTCGACCACGCGGTTCATCGAGGCGGGAATTTCGATCAGGCCCAGCAGACTTTCCTCGTCGGTGACGCCGTCCAAGCCGCAGGCCAGGTAGAGCGCGCCGTTGCGCAGGTTGGGGAAGGGGTGGCGCGGGTCGATCACCAGCGGCGAGATGACCGGCGACACGTAGGCCTGGAAGTAGCGGGTGACAAAGGTGCGCTCCTCGGGCGTAAGCGAATCGATGCGAGCGCGGTGAACGCCCAGGGCGTTGAGTTTGCCCTCGATGTTCTTAAAAATGGACTCCCAGCGGGTAAGGAGCCCGGGCAGCTCTGCCATGACGGCATCGACCTGTTCGGAGGCGGTCATATTGCTCTTGTTGTCGACAGGTTGCTTTTTGAGCTCGGCCAGGTCGGACAGGCCACCCACGCGCACCATGAGGAACTCATCGAGGTTTGACTCGAAGATCGAGACGAACTTAAGGCGCTCGAACAAAGGAACGGTCTCGTCGAATGCCTCGTCAAGCACGCGGTTATCAAAGCGCAGCCAGCTGAGCTCTCGGTTCTGCGTGTACGAGAAGTCGCGCGGCGGTTTGCGCAGCTTTGCGGCGGCTTGCCTTTTTTCGATTTTGCTCGGCATATTCATCTGTCCGTTCAGTCCCCGCAGGGGACGGTAGCCTAACACTATTCTCTATTGTCTCAATTTAGTCGACCTATGGCACGGACGCATTGTGCGAACGGTATCTTTACCTACTTCTAACGCTGACGAGCCGAAGTACTAACGCCCGGTGCTTTGAGTAAGCGATCTATATCCTCACACAACTGGTGAGAATGTATGAATAAGAATGATAGCAAGCTGAATATAATCGAATGTAGGTCGAATCGAGGACAGGCGTCATATATATGCAGAAAACCGTTTTCGCTATGCAATTTTGAATCATGGATAACTTTGAGTGTTTCGTCTTGAATTACTAGAAAAAAATAACGTTTACCTAGGAAAATCTGCTTTACGAAACTGAAGTGCATCATGGGGGAATCATATGCGATATACCGTTCATCGCACTTTGCTGACCGTTCGGGGGCGAGGTGGAATTGCGGGTGGTTTTTGGATATAACTAGAGCTGTCAGCAAGCAGCGTCCCATACGGAGGGGCGCTGATACATTCGGCCAGTAAGGCCCGAAAGAAAGGTAGGAGGCCATGACGAAAGGTCTGCACGTGCCTTCCGAGATCGGCAAGCTCAGGAAGGTCTGCCTGCACCGTCCCGGCGACGAGCTCCTCAACCTGCCGCCCGACGAGCTCGAGCGACTCCTGTTCGACGACGTCCCGTTCCTGGAGGTCGCGCAGCAGGAGCACGACACCTTCGCCCAGATCCTGAGGGACCAGGGCGTCGAGGTGCTCTACCTCGAGAACCTCGTCGCAGAGGTGTTCGACCAGGTCCCCGGCGCCCGCGCCGAGTTCACCGACCAGTACATCGCCGAGGCAGGCATCCGCGGCCAGCACATGCCGCAGATCGTCCGCGAGAAGCTGGACTCCATCGAGGACAACCTCGAGTTCGTCAAGAAGACCATGGCCGGCATGACCAAGGCCGAGATCGACATGCCCCTCACGGCGTCCACGACCCTCGACTCCCTGGTCAACTCCGAGTCCGAGTCCGACCTGATCATCGACCCGATGCCCAACCTCTACTTCACCCGCGACCCGTTCGCGGTCGTCGGCGAGGGCGTCAACCTCAACCGCATGTACTCGGTCACCCGCAACCGCGAGACCCTGTACGGCAAGTACGTCTTCAAGTACCACCCCGACTACAAGGACGTCTCGCTGTACTTCCGCCGCGACTGCCAGTTCCACACCGAGGGCGGCGACGTGCTGAACATCAACGAGAAGACCCTCGCCGTCGGCATCTCCCAGCGCACCCAGGCAGCCGCCATCGACGTCATGGCCCAGAACATCTTCTGGAACTCCGACTCCAAGGTCGAGCGCATCCTGGCCTTCGACATCCCGGTCTCCCGCGCCTTCATGCACCTCGACACGGTCTTCACCCAGATCGACGTCGATAAGTTCACGATCCACCCCGCCATCATGGGCACCCTGCGCGTCTACGAGCTGACCGCCGGCAAGAACCCGGGCGACGTGAACATCCGCCTGATCGAGGACACCCTCGAGCACGTCCTGGAGGACGCCACCGGCGTCGACCAGGTCAAGCTGATCCCCTGCGGCGGCGGCGACCCGATCGCGGCCTCCCGCGAGCAGTGGAACGACGGCTCCAACACCCTGTGCGTCGAGCCCGGCAAGATCTGCGTCTACGCCCGCAACACCGTCACCAACGACGTGCTGTACAAGGAGGGCCTGGACCTTCTCGTCGTGCCCTCCGCCGAGCTCTCCCGCGGCCGCGGCGGCCCGCGCTGCATGAGCATGCCCTTCTGGCGCGAGGACCTCTAAGTCTTTCCGTTTCCGGTGCGGTCCCCCTACAACCGCACCGGCTTCGCCCGTTAAACGGGCAACACTAATACTTACGTAATTCATTTCTTCGAAAGGAAACGAACCATGGGTGTTAACCTCTCCGGCCGTAGCTTCCTCAAGCTCCTCGACCTCACCACCGAGGAGATCGAGTACCTGCTCAAGCTCTCCAAGAACTTCAAGGACATGAAGCGCGCTGGCGTTCCGCACCGTTATCTCGAGGGCAAGAACATCGTCCTGCTCTTCCAGAAGACCTCCACTCGTACCCGCTGCGCCTTCGAGGTCGGCGGCATGGATCTGGGCATGGGCGTCACCTACCTCGATCCGGGCTCTTCGCAGATGGGCAAGAAGGAGTCCATCGAGGACACCGCTCGCGTTCTCGGCCGCATGTATGACGGCATCGAGTTCCGTGGTTTCGCTCAGGACGACGTTGAGGAGCTCTCCGCTAAGGCTGGCGTTCCTGTCTGGAACGGCCTGACCACCGAGTGGCACCCCACCCAGATGCTCGCCGACATCCTGACCGTCCAGGAGAACTTCAACTACGACATCAAGGGCAAGACCCTCGTCTTCATGGGCGACTGCAAGAACAACGTCGCTCGCTCCCTCATGGTTGTCTGCTCCAAGCTCGGCATGAACTTCGTGGCCTGCGGCCCCGAGGAGTGCATGCCCGCTGACGACGTCATCGAGGCCTGCAAGCCCATCGCCGAGGCCAACGGCTGCACCATCAAGCTGACCACCGACGTCAAGGACGGCGTCACCGGTGCCGACGTCATCTACACCGACGTGTGGGTCTCCATGGGCGAGCCCGACGAGGTCTGGGCCGAGCGCATCGCTCAGCTCACCCCGTATCGTGTTACCTCCGAGGTCATGGCTATGGCCAACCCGGGCGCCATCTTCCTGCACTGCCTGCCCAGCTTCCACGACACCAACACCACGATTGGCGCAGAGAAGTGCGAGCAGTTCGGCATCACCGAGCAGGAGGTCACCGACGAGGTCTTCGAGAGCCCCGCTTCCAAGGTCTTCGACGAGGCCGAGAACCGCATGCACACCATCAAGGCTGTCATGTACGCTACGCTCAAGTAAGAGCTTCTAGCATCTCGCTCGGGGTGCATTGCTGCGCACCCCGAGCGCTTTTGTCTGGTAAAAATCTCGCACTGAGCGACATGCACGGCACGGAAGAGCCGCTTCGGGCGAGATCAGTAAATGATTTATGAAGGGGGGATGAGAACTATGACTGAGACCGCTAAGAAAAAGCGCGGTATGCCTTCATCGTTCACCATTCTTCTTGCTCTGCTGGCAATTGTCGCGGTTGTTACCGTTATCGTCTCCGGTACGTCCGGTGGCGCGGTTACCGCTGCCCGCCTGAGCGATTTCTGCACCGCCCCGGTCAAGGGCTTCGCTGACGCTCTGCCCGTCTGCCTCTTCGTTATGATCCTCGGCGGCTTCCTCGGCATGATGACCGAGACCGGCGCTCTGGACAACGGCATTGCCGTTCTGGTGCAGAAGCTTAAGGGCAATGAGATCATGCTCATTCCCGTGCTGATGCTCATCTTCTCCCTCGGTGGTACCACCTATGGTATGTGCGAGGAAACCGTTCCCTTCTACGCCCTGCTTGCCGCTACCATGATGGCCGCTGGCTTCGACCCTATGGTCGGTGCTGCCACCGTCCTGCTCGGCGCTGGCTGCGGCTGCCTGGGCTCCACGGTTAACCCGTTCGCCGTCGGCGCTGCCGTCGACGCTCTGACCGGCGTTGGCATTGAGGTCAACCAGTCCATCATCATCGGCCTCGGTGCCGTCCTGTGGATTGTTACCACTGCCATGTCCATCTTCTTCGTCATGAGCTATGCCAAGAAGGTCAAGGCTGACAAGGGTTCCACCATCCTTTCGATGCAGGAGCTCAAGGACGCCGAAGAGGCTCACGGCAAGGCTGCTTCCGAGGTTCACAAGGAGGTCAAGCTCACCGGTCGTCAGAAGGGTGTTCTGATCGCCTTTGCCTTCACCTTCGTCGTCATGATCGTCGGCTTCATCCCGCTGGCCGACCTCAACGAGGGCGTCGCCAACTTCTTCGATGCTGGCGCTGTCTATGACGCCGACGGTAACGCCGTCGTCCAGGGCTGGTCTGCCCTGATCACCGGCCTGCCCATTGGCCAGTGGTACTTCGACGAGGCTTCCACCTGGTTCTTCCTCATGGCTATCCTGATCGGTATCATCGGTGGCCTCTCCGAGAAGCAGATCGTCAACACCTTCATCACCGGCGCTGCCGACATGATGTCCGTTGTCCTCGTTATCGCCCTCGCCCGTGGTATTTCCGTCCTCATGGCTAGCACCGGCCTCGACGTCTACGTCCTCGACGCTGCCGCCAATGCTCTGGCTGGCCTGTCCGGCGTGATCTTCGCTCCCATGAGCTTCCTGGTCTACTTCGGCCTGTCCTTCCTGATCCCCTCGACCTCCGGTATGGCTACTGTCTCCATGCCCATCATGGGACCGCTGGCTGTTAAGCTCGGCTTCTCGCCCGAGGTCATGGTTATGATCTTCTCCGCCGCCATCGGCGTCGTGAACCTGTTCACCCCGACCTCTGGCGCCATCATGGGCGGTCTTGCCCTGGCCAAGATCGAGTGGACGACCTGGCTCAAGTTTGCCCTTAAGCTTATCGTCGCTCTCTCCGTCGTCTGCGCCATCATCCTGACCGTCGCTTGCGTGATGCTCTAAGTACCCAACGGGTACCCCACGGAAACCTTGACGATCCTGTAGAGGATCATCTGGTCATCGTCTGTCCGGTGGGGTCAACCCACCGGTAGACTCCTACCTTTAGCCTCCTCCCGTTCCGTGCGCGGGAGGGGGCGCTCTTATGTTGCGCGGTTCTACGAACCGCGCAACCAGTTGACGCTGCGCGCCGCCCAGGACGACAATTTGTCATTCAAAAGGTAAGGCATGACCAAAAGGTCTATGCCTTGCCTTTTTCATGCCAACTTGTACGTCCTGGACGGCGCTCGCTGTCCGTCCTCTGCCTGCGGCGCTTTCCATTGTTGGTGCGGGGGCACCTTGCCTACTCTGGCGGGCTTTCGCTGACTTATGCTCAACCTGCGGCGTTGCCATTGTTGGTGCAGGGGGCTGCTTGCTCGTTCTGGCGGGTGCTCGTTGGGTTTGGCTCTGCCTGCGACGTATTCATCGTTGGTGCCGAGTGACTTCTTTCCCGTCCCAAATGAGCTACCCCGGGTCCCCGGTGGTTGCGGTAGGCGTGTTTGGTTGGTGCCTGTTGATGGTTTGGGTATCGGGGAGGGCGGGCTCCGTTATAATCGCCTAGAACATTAAATGGAAACGGGACGGGAGCCATATATGCGCCAGGGTTTCGACAATGCGAAGTATATCGAGCTGCAGGCTGCTCACATTAAGGAGCGCATCTCGCAGTTTGGCGGCAAGCTGTATTTGGAGTTTGGCGGCAAGCTGTTTGACGACTATCACGCGAGCCGCGTGCTGCCGGGTTTTGAGCCGGATAGCAAGTTTCGCATGCTCAAGAGCATAGCCGACGACGTCGAGGTCATCATCGCCATTAACGCGAACCACATCGAGAAGAACAAGGCTCGCGGTGACCTGGGCATTACCTATGACGAGGACGTTTTGCGCCTGGTTGACCTGTTCCGCGGCAACGGCTTTGCCGTCGCGGCTGTGGTTATCACCCAGTACGCCGGCCAGCCTGCTGCCGATGTGTTCCGCAACCGCCTGAACGCGCTCGGTATTCCCGCCAAGCTGCACTATCCCATCGAGGGGTATCCGCACGATGTCGATCTGATCGTGTCCGACGATGGCTACGGCAAGAACGAGTTCGTCGAGACCACGCGTCCGCTCGTCGTCGTGACGGCACCCGGCCCCGGCTCGGGCAAGCTCGCCACTTGCCTCTCGCAGCTGTATCACGAGCATAAGCACGGTACCGCCGCCGGCTATGCCAAGTTTGAGACCTTCCCGGTCTGGAATCTTCCTCTGACGCATCCGGTCAATATTGCCTACGAGGCCGCCACGGCTGACCTCGACGACGCCAATATCATCGATTCGTTCCACCTTGAGGCCTACAACAAGACCACGGTCAACTACAACCGCGACGTCGAGGCCTTCCCGGTAGTCCGTGCCCTGATGGAAAAGATCCTGGGCAAGAGCCCCTACCAGAGCCCTACGGACATGGGCGTCAATATGGTCGGCTTTGCCATCACCGATGACGATGCCTGCCGCGACGCTTCCAAGATGGAGATCGTCCGCCGCTACTTTACCGCGGTCGAAAATGTGCGCCGTACCGGCGTGGGCGATGAGCAAGTCGACCGTCTCAAGATTATTATGAAGAAAGCCGGCATCGATAAGAACTACTCACCGGCGCGCTCGGCGGCCCTCACCAGGGAGCAGCTGACGGGTGGTCCCGTGGGTGCCATGGTCATGCCGGACGGTTCTGTGGTGACCGGTAAGACCTCAACGCGCCTGGGTGCCGCGAGCTCGCTGATCATGAACGCTCTCAAGCATGTCTCGGGCGTGGACCTAGAGCTCGAAGTCATCAGCGACGAGGCGATTGAGCCCATCAGCAAGCTCAAGACGCATTTCCTGGGTAGCAAAAACCCTCGCCTCCATACCGACGAGACGCTTATGGCGCTGTCGATCACCTCGGCCACGAGTGAGACGGCCGCTCGCGTCCTTTCGGGCCTGGAGCAGCTGCGCGGTTGCGATGCCTTCTTTAGCGTGATTATCTCGCCGACGGACGAGACGGTACTGCGCAAACTGGGTATCAACGTGTGCTGCGAGCCCAAGTTTGAGCGCCGCGGTTTCTTCCACCGCTAAACCTGGATAAATTGGTCTGAAAGGGGCGCATCGGATATACATTCGGTGTGCCCCTTTTATCAACAAAGCCACCGTTTAACCTAAAATTAGCCCGTTTACCTGCCTATAAGCGATTTGCGCGGTATACAATAACGCTAACTGTTTCATCCTTTGCGGGGGATGCCGCATGATGGATGTTGCCGGCCATCGTGGGGTGTGCCGGTCGTGCACGGTGCAGGCGATGCCCGTGCTCGGTTTGAGGAGGCTGCTATGGCGGGCAAGGGTCGTGCGAGTGTCAACGATATGAAGCGTGTCGAGGTGCTGGTGTTGATGGAGATCGACCAGCAAACCGAAGACAATGGCGGGCCGTATGGTTTCTCGCGCAAAACGCTTGCCGAGCGCGTGGGGGTTTCGCCGTATCGTGCCCGCGCCGCAATCGATCGCTTGGATTCCGAAGGCATGATTGTTGTCGTCTCGCGTTATAGCGACGACGGCGGTCAGCTTGCAAATGGCATTTGCCTCACCGAACATGGCAAGTGGTATCTTGAGGGTGTCCGTACCGGCATGCTCGTTCAAGAAATGCTCGAGGGCGAGGTTGCTGATCGATAGCAGCATGTAACCCTTGCCATAGCGACGCCGCTTGGGAAACTGGGCGGCGTTTTGTTTCAAGATTGAGAAATGCAATCGCATGCGAGAAAAATTGCGAACGGTCCGCGGCGCGAGTATTACAATGAAGACCCGTAAGATGTGGATAAACAACTTCTACGGGAAGTGCAGGTAACTCAATATGACCAAGCATGTGTTCGTAACCGGTGGCGTGGTTTCGTCCCTGGGCAAGGGTATCACCGCGGCCTCGCTGGGCCGTCTGCTCAAGTCGCGTGGCTACAAAGTAACGATGCAGAAGGCCGACCCGTATCTGAACGTCGACCCCGGTACCATGAGCCCGTTCCAGCATGGTGAGGTCTTTGTAACCGAGGACGGTTACGAGTCCGACCTGGACCTGGGTCATTACGAGCGCTTTATTGATGAGAACCTGACCCGCGATTCCAACTTTACGACCGGTGCCATCTACAAAAGCCTAATCGCCCGCGAGCGTCGCGGCGACTTTTTGGGCGGTACCGTGCAGGTGATTCCTCACGTCACCAATGCCATTAAGGACAAGTTCCGTCGCATCGAGGAGCAGACCGGCTCCGATGTAGTCATCACCGAGCTGGGCGGCACGATCGGCGACATCGAGTCGCAGCCGTTTGTTGAGGCCATCCGCCAGTACCGCAAGGAGGCCGGCCCCGAGAACGTCTGCTACATCCATGTGTCGCTCGTTCCCTATATCGCCGCCGCCCACGAGGTCAAGACCAAGCCCACGCAGCATTCTGTCAAGGAGCTCCGCAGCTTTGGCATCCAACCCGACATTATCGTGCTGCGCTCCGATCACCATATCGATGACGCTATCCGCGGAAAGATCGCAAGCTTCTGCGATGTCGACACCGATTGCGTCTTTACCAACGAGGACTGCGCGAGCATTTACGATGTTCCGCAGCTGCTTGCCGAGCAGGACTTTGACCTGCGCATTTGCGAGCGCCTGGGTCTGGACCCGCGTGAGCGCGACATGACCGAGTGGAACGAGTTCCTGCGCAAACAGAATCACGCCAACCATCACGCCGACAAGGTGAAGATCGCCGTCGTGGGTAAGTACACGCAGCTGCCCGATGCGTACCTGTCGGTTATCGAGGCCCTGCACCATGCGGGCGTCTTCTACGATCGCCATGTGGACGTCCAGCTGGTCGACGGCGAGAGCCTCGACGAGCAGAATGTCTCCGTGGTTCTGGGCGACGCCTCGGGCATCCTGGTTCCCGGCGGCTTTGGCAAGCGCGCCCTGGAGGGCAAAATCCTCGCGGCCGAGTTTGCCCGTGAGCACAAGATTCCGTATCTGGGCATTTGCCTGGGTATGCAGGTGGCCGTGTGCGAGTTCGCCCGCAATGTCGTTGGCCTTGCCGGTGCCAGTTCCTCTGAGTTTGATCCGGACGGTCCGTATAGCGTCATCGATCTGATGAGCTCGCAGGAGGACGTGACCGAGAAGGGCGGCACCATGCGCCTGGGCGCCTATCCGTGCAAGCTCGCCGCCGATACCCTTGCTCGCGAGGCATATGGCGAGGAACTCGTCTACGAGCGTCACCGTCACCGCTTTGAGTTCAACAACGCTTTCCGTGACCAGCTCGAGGACGCCGGCTTGGTTATCTCGGGTCTGTCGCCCGACGAGCGCCTGGTCGAGATGGTCGAGCTGCCGCGCGACGTGCATCCGTGGTATGTGGCAACCCAGGCTCACCCCGAGTTCAAGAGCCGCCCGACCAACCCGCAGCCGCTGTTCCGAGAGTTCGTGCGTGCCTCGATCGGTCAGCACGAGGGTGTCGATCGCCTGCAGGTGACGCCCATGAACCTCGCTACGGACTAAGGGTGCCGGCGAACAAAGAACATACCGAAGCTACTCCCTCGTCGCTCGCCGTGGCGGCGGGGGAGTATCTCGATTACCTCGCGGTCGAGCGGGGTTTGGCGCGCAACACGATTGCGGCCTATCGTCGTGACCTGACGACGTACTGCGCCTATCTGGAGCGGGCGGGTATTGTGTCTTTTGAAGAGGTGACCCGTCAGGTCGTGGAGGGCTTTGTCGCCGACCGTCGCGATGGGGGCTATTCCGATGCCTCGGTGGAGCGTGCGCTTGCGGCAGTGAAGGGCCTGCATGCCTTTTTGGTGCGCGATGGGGCTGTGGCCCAAAATCCAACGGCGGCGTTGCGCCTGCCTAAAAAGGCTGAGCGTTTGCCGGAGTATCTATCGGTGGAGGATGTCTCGGCGCTGCTCGATCAAGACTTCCCCGAGGGCGAGATGGGCTTGCGCGACCATGCCATCTTGGAAGTGCTCTACGGATGCGGTTTGCGTGTGAGCGAGTTGGTGGGGCTCGATGTGGGCGATATCCATATCGACGATGGCTTTGTGCTCGTTCGCGGTAAGGGCTCAAAGGAACGCCTGTCCCCGCTGGTGGGAAGCGCGGCGCGAGCTCTGACGCTCTATGTAACTGAGGGGCGTTCTCGCTTGGCGGCCCATTCCCGCGGAACCGAGACCTCGGCGGTCTTTTTAAATAAGAACGGCCGCCGTCTGTCGCGCCAGGGCATCCATGCCATCTGTGAGCGCTACGGGCACCAGGTGGGACTGGTGGGACTCCATCCCCATACGCTGCGTCACTCCTTTGCCACCCATATGCTTGCGGGCGGCGCAGACCTCCGTGTGCTGCAGGAGATCTTGGGACATGCCGATATATCGACCACGCAGGTCTACACGCATGTCGATCGTACGCAACTGACCGAGGTCTATCTGGCGGCGCACCCGCTGGCGCATCGTTAACACATCGCTGACCTGCATATTTATAAATACTAAAGGGGACGGGCCCCAGATTGCCGAGACGCACTTTTGCGCGCATGGGCAATCTGGGGCCCGTCCCATTTTTCGTTAGACACCGATGCGGCGGTGGGCCGTGTGTACCGTGGGTGGGGGAGTTTGGGGGCGATGTGAACGGCGTGTAAAGGGACGTAAAAATCGCCTCAAGGTCAACTTGAAGGTTGAGGTTCGCGGGTGTGGTTCTACAGGTGGCATCCCGCCTTTGCTGCAAACACAACATATTGTGTTTTCGAACATATGCTCGGGGGTGTTTTACAACATATTGGGGGTGGAATGGTGGGGAGGGGTGGGGGAAGGGGTGGGGAAAGGTGTTGAAAAATGGGGCGGTTCCCCATATTATTGATGACGTCGACAGGCGGGGTGGTTCCCCGCGTACGTGCCATCTGAGTAACCGAGGGGAGGGCGCACATGGGAATGACTGGTGCATACGAGCGCAATCTCGATGCAAAAGGTCGTCTGTCCCTGCCTGCACCCCTTCGCGAGGAGCTTGGAGAGCACGTTCGCGTGTTCAAAGCCCTGGATGTCGATGCTCTGTACGTGTTCTCTGCCGAGGCCTTCGATAAGTGGGTCGAAGGACTCTTCGCGGGTCGTGAGGGCCACGAGGGTTTTAACCCGCGTGACATTAACGACCAGAAGCTCATGAGGGCGATCAACAAGCGCACCACGTCGATGGATGTGGACAGCGCCGGTCGTATCGGTCTTTCCGAGTCTCTCCGCAAGCAGGCGAACCTCGACCGCGAGGTCACGGTTGTGGGCAACTACGACCACCTTGAGGTTTGGGATCGCGCCGCGGCCGATGAGGACGATGACGATGAGGCCCTGCTGGACCTCTTCTTCTCGTAAGGGCAAGGCACGGGTAACGGATGGAGCGTGGGATCTTGACACAAGAATATCGGCATGAACCTGTCATGCTCGGCGAAGTGCTTGAGTCGCTGCAGCTAAAGAGCGGCTCCGTTGTCTGCGATTGCACCCTTGGCGGTGCCGGCCATTCGGTAAAGATGGCCGCACAGGTGGGGGAGACGGGCCTTTTGCTCGGCGTCGATCAGGACGACATGGCCCTCGAGGCCGCTGGCGCCCGTCTGGACCGCGAGGTTCCCGGCGTTCCGCACCAGCTGCTGAAGGGCAACTTCGGCGACTTGGACGAGCTGCTTTGCTCGGCCGAGGTGCCCGGGGTCGATGGCTTCCTGTTCGATTTGGGCGTTTCGTCACCGCAACTCGATATCCCTGGCAGGGGCTTTTCGTATAACGAGGACGCCCCATTGGACATGCGGATGGATCCGGGCAATAACACCTTAAACGCAGCTGAGGTCATCAACACCTATAACGAACACGACCTCGCCCGGATTCTACGCGTCTACGGCGAAGAGAAGTTCGCCTCGCAGATCGCGCGCGAGATCGTGCGCCGCCGCGAGCAAGAACCGATCGAAACCACCGGCCAATTTGTCGAGATCATCAAGGCGGGTATCCCGGCTGCCGCTCGTCGGCATGGTGGACACCCGGCCAAGAAAAGTTTCCAGGCCATTCGCATCGAGGTCAATCACGAGCTCGATGTGCTCGAACGAGGGCTTGATGCCGCCACCAGGTGGCTCAACCCGGGCGGACGTATCTGCGTCATTTCGTATCACTCGCTCGAGGACCGTATCGTAAAGAACCACTTTAAGGAGATGAGCCAGGGGTGCACGTGTCCGCCGGAGATTCCGGTGTGCGTGTGCGGCAACGTGCCGATACTCAAGGTCATCACCCGCAAACCCCTGGTTGCCCAGCCTGATGAGGTTGAGCGCAACCCTCGGGCGAGATCAGCCAAAATCCGCGTGGCGCAGCGTCTGTAGGCGCGACCGCGCGATATTGGACCTCCCGCTCGCACCATAAACGAAGCTTAAACACACTACCAACGTACTCGGGATGGGAGGCGGCATATCATGGGCTACAACACTTCAAACGCAGCACTCGCCTATGATATGAACGCCATGCCCGCCTATCGTGAGACGCCGCAGGCCCCCGTTGCTCCCCGTGAGCAGCGCACGCCGCGCTTTGATGTCTACACGGGCGCGGGCCGTCAGGCAAACCAGGCGGTAAGCCCGGTTTTCATGAGCGTTCTTAAAACGTTTTGCATCATTGCGGCCATCTTCATGACGATCGGTGTCGCCCGTGTGGCGCTCGCCGGCGTTACGGCTCAGGTGCTCAACAGCAACGCCACGCTTACCAACACGCTCGAGAAGGCGACCGATGAGAGCTCCGACCTGGAGGTCATGCATTCGGTCTATGGCGCCGACACGCGCGTTCGCGACCTTGCTGCTGCTTACGGCATGGTGGAGCCCAGCGAGAGCGTTACACTTGATTTTTCGCAGGATGCAGCCGCGGGCGCTAGCTCGACCGCGACCGCTCAGTAACAAGACGGTAGCTGAGTATGACAAATGACTATCGCCGCGGTTCCGACGGGGGTCGCGGTTCTGGACGTCCCTCATCGCGGGGACGTTCTGGTTATCAAGGAACGGGTCGGCCATCTTACAACGCGAGGCCGTCCTATGGCAACGACCCCGCGTCGCGTCTCCGTGGCTCGAGTGGTCTTCAAATGCATAACACCAGACCGCGCAAGAGCTCGTCGACCGAATGGCTCACGGGCACGCCGCTGCCCCGTCGCAAAGCCGTCATGGGCTTCATCGGATTTGGCTTGGGTTTGGGCGTCCTTCGCCTTGCCGACTATCAAATCGTGGAAGCCGATAAACTGCGCGAGCGTGCCGATGCGCGTCGCTTGCTTGCGCAGACGCTGTATGCCAAGCGCGGTACCATCTACGACCGTAACGGCAACGTGCTGACGTCGTCGGTCGAATGCCGCAACATCGCCGTGAATCCTCAGCTTATCGAGGACGTTGACAAGACGGTCTCGGCACTGGTCAAAGCTACGGGCATCGATAAGAAAACCTGTCGTGATCTCGTTATGTCCGATGGCACCTGGGTGTATATCAAACGCCAGGTGGACGAGGACGATGCTGCGGCGCTGGAGAAGAAGAATCTGCCCGGCGTGCTCTTTGAGCAGGCCATGAAGCGCGTATATCCTTATGGCAACCTGGCATCGCAGGTGCTTGGCGTGGTAAACGTGGACAACGACGGTCTGACGGGCCTTGAGAAGCAGTACAACAAGCTTTTGACCGGAACGAACGGTTCGCTGGTGCGCGAGCGGGCGAGGGACGGTAGCTATATCGCGGGCGGCGCCTATAAAAAGGTTGCCGCGGTGGACGGCGTGGACATCGTGACGACACTCGATGTCAATATCCAGCGTGCCGCCGAGGACGCCCTGGCCGAGGCGGTCGAAAAGACCAAGGCCAAGAATGGCTCGGCCCTGGTCACCGATCCCACGACGGGCGAGATTCTGGCGGCATGCTCGTATCCGACATATGACCAGACCGATCTGGAAAACGCCAAGACCGAGGATATGAACCTGCGCCTGGTTACCGACGCCTACGAGCCCGGCTCGGTCTTTAAGACACTCGTGGCGGGCGGCGGCTTCGACTTGGGCGTCGTGCGATCGAGTACGTCGTTTGAGGTGCCGGCGAGCATCAAGGTGGGCGACGATACCGTCACCGATGCCGACAAGCGCGACTATGCCATGACCATGGATGTGCGCGAGATGATGCGCCGTTCGTCCAACGTGGGCTTTGTCCTGGTGGGGCGCAAGATCGGTGCCGACGACTTTGCCGCCTATGTGGACAAGTGGGGCATCGGTCACAGCTCGGGTGTCGATTTTCCGGGCGAGAGCCTGGGCATCGTCAAGGAGCGTGACCAGTATGACGGCGCCACGCTGGGCTCGATGAGCTTTGGACAGGCGCTGTCTGTCTCGCCGATTGAGATCGCACGTGCCGTGGGCGGCATCGCCAACGGCGGCGTGATGATGACCCCGCACTTCTATAAGTCCAGCAAAGGCGACGAGAAGGACTGGGGCGAAGGTGAGCGCGCGATTTCGGAGGACGCCGCATCCCAGGTGACATCGTGCATGCAGACGGTCGTGTCGGAGGGAACGGGCGTTGGCGGCGCGGTTGACGGCTATGACGTGGCGGGTAAGACCGGTACGGCCGAACGTGCCGACGAGAACGGCGGCTACCTCAAGGAGAACTACATGTCGTCCTTTATGGGCTTTGCACCGGCACAATCGCCCAAGGTGCTGTGCTATATCACGCTCGACGGAACGCCGAGCGGCTCAGATGCCGCTGCGGTGCCGTTCCAGTCTATTATGGCCAACGCGCTCGACGTGTTGGGTATCCCACACACGAGGTAGGGGGTTACAATCTTTGGGGCGTGGTTTGTTGTCCCATATGAGGGGTGTTCACATGCCCTGCACCACGCATGCGCGGCGCTGGGATACAATACGCCGATAGCATTATTAGGTTTACAGGGGAGCTGCAATGATAGAGATCGCCGTCAACAACCTCGTGGCCGCAACAGGGGCCCGAACCGTGACGGGAGAAGTCGATCGGGTATGCCGCGGGTGCGTTATCGACTCGCGCCAGGTCGAGGAAGGGACGATTTTCGTCGCCTTTCCCGGTGAAAACGTCGACGGCAATGATTTTGCTTCCCGTGCCGTCCAGTCGGGTGCCGGCGCCGTCGTGATGACGCGTGAGCCCGAGGCCGAGCTGGTCTCGCTGGCGCAGGACAAGGGCTGCGCCATCCTGCTGACCGATGATCCCGAGGAGTTTCTGCTGCGTTTGGCGCACGCGTATCGCCTGGAGCTTGGCTGCCTGGTCGTTGGCATTACCGGTTCCATCGGCAAGACGACGACCAAGGACGTGCTCGCCGCTGTGCTCGCCAAGCGCTATCGTGTCTGGGCCACCAAGGGCAATTTCAATAACCTGATCGGCATGCCGCTCACGGTGCTTTCCGCTCCGGCCGATACCGAGGTCTTGGTGCTCGAGATGGGCATGAACCATTTCCACGAGATCGAGCGCCTTTCCCAGTCCGCCAATCCCAACTTTGCCATCGTGAGCAAGATCGGCACCTCTCATATCGGTATTTTGGGCAGCCGCGAGAACATCGCCCGCGCCAAGTCCGAGATTGTCCAGGGCATGTGCGCCGCCGGCGACTATTTGCCGCTGCTGGTTTTGGGCGGCGAGGACGACTTTACGCCGTTCATTCGCGATACGTTCGCCCAGCCTGCTGGCATCGACGTGATGCTGGCCGGTGTCTCGGATGACGACGAGGTCCGCGCACGCGACATTCGCGTCGACGACGAGGGCCATCCGGTCTTTACGCTCGATTTTGGCCAGGGCGAGACAATCGATACCATGCTTGCCATCCCCGGCGTGCAGTCCGTTCCCAATGCCGTTAAGGCCGCCGCGGTTGCCTATCGCCTGGGCGTGACGCCCGAGCAGATCGATGCTGCCTTTCGGAGCCTCACAATCACCGGTCACCGCCAGGAGATCAAGCGCGCCGAGAGCGGTGCCCGCGTCATCGACGATTCCTATAACGCCAGTGCCGAATCCATGGCTGCTGGCCTCGATCTACTGTGCTCGCTTTCGTGCACGGGGTCTCGCATGGCGATCCTGGGCGAGATGGGCGAGATGGGCGATGAGGCTCCTCGCATGCATGAGCTCGTGGGCGCCTATGCCGCCGCCAAGAAGCTCGACATGCTGGCGTGCGTTGGTGGTGAGCTGGCCCAGCTTATGGCCGATGCCGCGCGCATGATGGGTATGGACGAGGACCGCATCCAGGTGTTCTCCGATTATCAGCAGGTGCTCGACCGCATGGGCGGCGCGCTTGAAAAACATGATGTTGTACTGGTCAAGGGTTCCCGCTTTGTTGAGCTCGACCGCTTTGTGGAAGGTGTGTGCTAGCCCATGTTCGGCAATCCCTCGTATCCAACGTATCAGGCTTTTTTGGGGCTTGGCATCGCCGCCGCCATTGCGCTGCTGCTCATGCCGTGGTGGATCAAGCTGCTCAAGGTCGAGGGTATCGGCCAGCAAGTTCGTGCCGACGGCCCCAAGCGTCATTTGGTTAAGCAGGGAACGCCCACCATGGGTGGCGTTGTCATCCTCGTCGCGATCTCGCTGACCTGCCTGCTGATGGGCAAGCTCACCACCGAGCTCGTGCTCGTGCTGCTCGCCACGCTGGCGACCGGCGTGCTGGGTCTGATCGACGACCTGACCTCCGTTACGCATGGGCGCTCGCTCGGTCTGACGCCTCATGCCAAAATGATCGGCCTAACCATTATCTGTGTCACCTTTACGGTACTTGCCGTCAACTGGTGCGGCGTCGCCCCCGAGATTCGTTTTCCCGGTGGGTTAACGATCGACCTTGGCGTGCTTTCGACTACCATCTGCGGCTATTCGTTCCCGTGGCTCTATATTGTCTTTTGCTGGCTGATGATTGCCGGTCTTTCTAATGCCGTGAACCTGACCGATGGCCTCGACGGTCTTGCTGGCGGCACCTCCATGATCGCCATGCTCGCCATGGCTGCCATGGCGTTTTTGCACGGAGACGTGAACCTGTCCATCTTCTGCACCGCGTGTGCCGGTGCCTGCTTGGGCTTTCTGTGGTTCAACTGCTATCCGGCGAGCATCTTTATGGGCGATACCGGCTCGCTTGCCCTGGGCGCCGCGTTTGCCTGCACGTCCATCATGACCAACACCGAGGTCGTCTCCCTCATCATCGGCGGCCTGTTTATCGTTGAGACCCTGTCGGTCATGATTCAGGTTGTCTACTTCCACTTTACGCACAAGCGCGTTTTCCTTATGGCGCCCATCCATCATCATTTCGAAAAGAAGGGCTGGGCCGAGACCAAGGTCGTCATCCGTTTTTGGATTATCGCTGCGGCCTTTGGTGCCGTTGGCCTTGCTCTGTTCTTCCAGTTGGGATAGTGGTCTTTCATGCCTCTTGCTGATGTCTTTAGCCTGCTCGTTTTGGGTCAAGGCAAATCCGGTCTCGATGTCGCCCGCTGGGCGCTGGCACATCCCGAGCGCGTAAGTGCCGTTACCGTGTATGGCGGCGGCACCTCTGAGCCCAATGACGCCACGCGTGCGCTCGAGGCTGCGGGTGCGTCGTTTGTCTATGGGACCGAACAGGTCGAGGGCGCCTATGACGTATGCGTGACGTGCCCGGGCATCTCGGAGTTCTCGGGCTTCTTTAAGGCCGGGCGCGAGCATGCCGCCCAGATTATGGGTGAGCCCGAGTTTGCCTATCGCCTGTCGCCCGATAACTGGATTGCCATCACGGGCACCAACGGCAAAACGACCACCACGTCGCTGACTGATTATCTGCTCAAGGCTGCCGGCGAGGCCAGCGTTGCTGTCGGCAACATCGGCGAGCCGCCGGTCAACGAGATTGACGGCCGAGCCCACAACGAGTGGTTTGTGGCTGAGCTCTCGAGCTATCAGATTGCTACGACCACCGAGCTCCACCCCCGCGTGGCGGTGCTGCTCAACATCACTCCCGACCACTTGGGCTGGCATAAGAGCCATAAGAACTACGCGCTTGCCAAGGTCAAACTGTTTGACAATATGGTCGATGACGATCTGGCGGTTGTCGACGTCGAAGACGCCGGCATTCACGAGTTCGATGAGTACATCTACACGCCGGGTCGTCGCATCTGCAGGGTCGCTTTTGACGAGCCCGAGGGCGAGGATGCCGCCTTTGTGCGCGACGGCAAGATGGTCGTGCGCCTGAAGGGCGTCGAGACCCCGCTCATCGCTGCATCCGAGCTCAAGATCTCGGGCCATCACAATGTTATCAATGCCCTGTGCGCTGCCACGGCTGCCCTGGCAGTCGGTGCCGATGTCGATGGCGTCTGCCGCGGTCTGGCCTCGTTCCAGCCGCTCGAGCACCGCGTGGAGCCGTGTGGCGAGATTGACGGCGTGCGCTACGTCAACGATTCCAAGGCGACCAACACCGATGCGGTCGAGAAGGCGCTGACGGCATTTCCCGATGACGATGTGATCTTGCTGCTCGGCGGCCACGATAAGGGCACGCCGCTCACGGACTTCGCGCGCGTCGTTATGGATAACGTACGCTCGGTCGTCTGCTTTGGCGATGCACGCGAGCGCTTCACCGCCGCTATGGACGAGGCCGATGTCGATGGCGATGTGGATATCGCCCAGGCGGATGACCTACGCGACGCCGTGGACGTCGCCCGTTCGCTGTCGAGCCGTGGTGACGTGATCTTACTTTCTCCTGCCTGCTCTTCGTTCGATGAGTTCTCGGGCTATGAGGAGCGCGGCCGCGTGTTTAAGGACTACGTGGCCCAGCTTGCCGCTGCAGCGAAATCACAAATGGAATAGGGGTTGCGGTGAGAGAGGAGAGCCCCCGACAAGGTATGAGGAGGCCCGACTCGGACCGTGCTTCCTCGCGGCGCATAACACCGCGTTCCGGCCGCGGCGGGCAGTCGTTTAGCGAACGCTATATTGCCGGCGTTCCCGCCCGTATCATGCGCCCCCGTTTGATATTCATGGCCTGCCTGTTTACTTTGGTGTGCTTTGGTCTGCTGATGGTGTACTCGGCGTCTTCGGTCGAGGCGCTGCACGAGAATGGCTCGGCGACGTTTTTCCTGGGTCGACAGGCCGCGTTTGCCGTGGTTGGTGTTCTGGCGCTGATTGCCATCGTGCGCGTTTTGCCGGACAGCTGGTTTGGGGAGGATGTGCTTAGGATCATCCTTATCGGCATGATAGGGCTACTGTTTCTGGTGTTCTTGGTGGGCAGCGGCAGCCGTGGCGCCACGCGCTGGCTCAACATCGCCGGTATTCAGTTCCAGCCTTCCGAGTTTTTAAAGCCATTTGCCATTGCGTATTCGGCCATCATGCTTGATCGCTTCTTTTCGCCCGGTGGCAACATCAACGAATTCCTTCGCAAGATGGGCATCTACCTGGGCATTTCGCTCTTTCTGATCTTTATCCAGCCCGATTTCGGTACTGTCCTGATCATCCTGTTGACCCTCATGTGCATGGCGTTGTTTGCGGGTCTCGACCCCAGATTTATCATCGGCGTGCTAATCTTCGGCATTCTCGTGATCGTGATTGCACTTGTCGCAGAGCCGTACCGTATGGTGCGTATTCAGGTTGCCTTGAACCCTTGGGCCGACGAGTATGGTGACGGCTATCAGGCAACGCTTGCCATCATGGCCTTTGCCTCGGGCGGTCTGTTCGGCCGTGGCATCGGCAACTCAACCATGAAGTACTCGTATCTGCCCGAGGCGCACAATGACTACATCCTGGCCATCATTGGCGAGGAAGTCGGTTTTGTCGGAACCGTGCTGTTCTTCTTGGTGTTTGCGATGCTGATCTACTCGGCGTTTCGCATTGCCGAGCAGGCGACCGATCGTCGGGGCGCGCTCATGGCGTCTGGCTCCGCGGTCATTCTCGCGGTGCAGTTTTTGATTAACGCGCTTGGCATCCTCAACGTGTTTCCCATGACGGGCAAACCGTTGCCGTTTATTAGCTACGGCGGTTCGTCGATTATCGTGTCGCTCATGCTTGCCGGGTTGATCCTGCGCGTTTCGTACGAGAGCGCCCGCCGCGATGAGTACGACCGTCGCCGCGAGAGCTTTGCCGTTATGGATGAGAGTACCGCCGGCGTGCCCCACGTGCGCGGCGAGCGATCTTCGCGTAACGGTTTTACCGTCCTGGATGGCTCTGCGACCGAGCCGGCAGCCCGCCCGCGTCAGCGAACGGCGCCGCAAGGTCGTCCTCAACGCCCCACTCCTCGCAATGCGGGCGGCGGATATAATCGAATCGATTTGAACTCGGACCCGTCGGCGCGTCTGCGCACCGATGACCAGGGACCGCGTGTACGAAGGGACTACCATGACCGATAAGATGACCGTTGCTATTGCAGCCGGCGGCACGGCAGGACACATCAACCCCGCGCTCGCCTTGGCCGAAGAGCTGCGTGATCGTGGCCACCACGTTGTGTTCGTGGGCCAGTCGCGCAAGCTCGAGGGTCGTCTGGTCCCCGAGGCTGGGTTTGATTTTGTGCCCATTACGGTCACGGGCTTCGACCGCTCCCGTCCTTGGACGGCGCTGACCTCGCTGTGGCGTGTCAACAAGGCCAAGCGTGCGCTCGCCAGTCATTTCTCAAAGGTCGGCAAGCCCGATGCTGCCGTCGGTTTTGGTGCCTATGTCGAGGTTCCGCTGCTGGGGTGGTGCAAGGGCGCAGGCGTTCCGTATCTGCTGCATGAGCAGAACTCTGTTCCGGGCCTGGCCAACAAGATGATGAACTCCCACGCCGCCCGCGTGTGCATCTCGGTGCCGGCGGCGCGTTCGGTCTTTGAGCGCGAAGGTGACCCTGACCACGTGCTCATGACCGGCAACCCCGTACGTCGCTCGGTAATCGAGGGCGATTGCGCTCGCGGCCGCAAGGCACTTGGCGTTCCCGAGGACGCTACGCTGCTGCTCGTCTTTGGCGGTTCACTTGGCGCCCAGCACCTCAACGAGCGCGTGGTTTCGCTCAAAAACGAGCTGCTTTCGCGCAAGAACCTCTATGTGTTGCATTCGACGGGTGCCGACGGCTTTGAGGAGACCGAGCGCGCTTTGGCGCTGACGCCCGAGGAGGCGAAGCGTTACCGCGTCCAGCCTTACATCGACAACATGGGCGATATGCTGGCTGCTGCCGATTTGGTGCTCTCGCGTTCGGGCGCATCGAGCGTGGCCGAGATCGCTGCGCTCGCCGTGCCCTCGGTGCTCGTGCCGTATCCGCATGCGACGGCCGACCACCAAACCACTAATGCCCGGTATCTGGTCGACGCCGGGGCCGGCGTGCTCTGCGCCGATGCCGATATCGACGGTTCTGCCTTTGCCGATGAGCTGCTGCACCTGGTCGATGACGCGGCGGCGCGCGACGCCATGCGTCAGGCGGCGCGTGGTCTGGCTCAGGATAGGGCCGCTGCTCTTCTGGCGGATGCGGTAGAGGGTTTGCGTTAGTTAGACGGGATATCGTCGGTCGCCCTCGCGCTGATGCGGTAGGTGCGGTACAGTTAACGGGTTACAGGCAGTGTTTACGCAAGGAGTACACGAGCACATGGCTGATTCCCAGACTGCAACCTCCGCGCCCGAGTTTAAGAGCGCCCACTTTATCGGTATCGGCGGCGCCGGCATGAGCGGCATCGCCCTCGTTCTGCACGAGCGCGGTTATGCCGTTACCGGCTCCGACCTTAAGACGTCACGTTATATCCGCCAGCTTACCCGCGCTGGTGTGAAGGTGCATGTGGGCCATGAGGCCGCCACGATCGACGAGGTCAAGCCCGACGTGGTTGTTGTCTCCACCGCTATTCCGGAGTCCAACCCTGAACTTGTGCGCGCTCGCGAGCTGGGCATTCCCGTGTGGCCCCGTGCCAAGATGCTCTCTGCTTTGGGCCACGGCTACACCACCGTCGCTGTTGCCGGCACGCATGGCAAGACCACCACGTCTTCGATGTGCGCCACCATGCTCGACCGCATGGGTCTGGATCCGAGCTTCCTGATCGGTGGCATCGTCGAGGGCTATGATACGAATGGCAAGAACGGCTCGGGCGACTACTTTGTCGCCGAGGCTGACGAGTCCGACAGCTCCTTCCTGTTCCTGAACCCCAACGTAGTCATTGTGACCAACGTCGAGGCCGACCACCTCGATCACTACTCGGGTATCGAGGAGATCGAGGCAACTTTCGCCAAATTCATGAGCCTGGTGGGCGAGGAGGGCACCGTCATCGTCTGTGGTGAGGACCCGCATCTGGTCGAGCTCGCCAAGTCGACGGGCCGTCACGTGCTTTCCTACGGCTTTGCCGAGAGCAACGACATCGTCTGCATGCACCCGGATGTCAAGGGCATCCAGAGTGACTTTATCGTTCGCTTTGAGGACGGCACTGAGCATGCTGTGGAGATCAAGAGCAATCCCGGTCGCCACAACATGCTCAACGCCACGGCGGTGCTCACCGTCGCCCATGTCCTGGGCCTTGACATCGACGCCGCCGCCAAGGCGCTCTCGAGCTTTGAGGGCGTCCGCCGTCGCTTTACCCACGTGGGCGATATCGATGGCATCACCGTGGTCGATGATTACGGCCATCACCCCACCGAAATCAAGGCGACGCTTGCTGCCGCTTCGTCGCTGGGCTACAAGCACGTCGACGTCGTGTTCCAGCCGCACCGCTATTCGCGCCTGCAGGCCCTGTGCGACGACTTTGCCGATGCATTTGCCAATGCCGATAAACTGCTGCTGATTGATGTGTTCTCGGCTGGCGAGATGCCCATTCCGGGTGTCACCTCTAAGATGCTCGCCGATGCCGTGCGCGCCAAGCATCCTGGCAAGGAGGTCGTGTACTGCTCCAGCCGTCTTGAGCTCAATCAGGAGCTCGAGCAGATGGTGGGCGAGGGCGACCTGCTGCTCACCATGGGTGCCGGCGACGTTACGACCGTCGGTCCCGAGTTCATTGAGTATCTGACTGCCAAGAAAGACGCTTAAGTCTAATGGGTCTGTTTAACGCCGTCATGGCGCTCTCGGGCATGATCGACACGGATGTGATCGAGGACGAGCGCCTTGCGCGTCATACGAGCTATCGTATCGGCGGCAAGGCCGACCTCTTTGTGACGTGCCATAGCTATCATGCCCTCCGCCGCGCCGTGGCGGTGCTCGATCGCGAGCAGGTGCCGTGGGTCATCATCGGCAAGGGCTCCAATCTGCTGGTTGCCGATGGCGGTTATCGCGGTGCCGTCATTTCGCTCGGACGTGAGTTTCAGCGCACGGTTGTTGCCGATGACGGTTGTACGCTGACGGTCGGTGCGGGCGTGATGTTTGCGCGCCTGGTCAACGATGCCCTGTCGCGTAGCCTCTCGGGCCTTGAGTTTGCCGTTGGCATTCCTGGTTCGGTCGGCGGTGCGATATCTATGAATGCCGGCACACGGACCGAGTGGATTGGCTCGCTGGTTGAGGATGTCGTAACGTTTGACCCGGCATCCGGTATCAAGCATTATGCGGGGTCCGAGATCACTTGGGGCTACCGCGAATGTAGCCTTCCCCGCAATGAGATCATCCTCGAGTGCGTGTTCAAGCTTAAACCGGCGCCCAAGGCCGACATTCGCGAGCGCATGGAGCGGTACCTTACAAGGCGCAAGCGTACGCAGCCCATGGGTCGCGCATCCTGCGGGTCTGTCTTTCGCAACCCGCCCGATGCGAGTGTGGGCAAGCTTATCGAGGATTGTGGATTAAAGGGTTTTTCAATTGGCGGCGCGGAAGTTTCGCCCGTTCACGCTAATTTTATCGTTAATAACGGAACCGCCTCGGCCGATGACGTTGCCGCGGTTATCAGACATGTGCACGGAAAGGTGAGGGAGGCGTATGGCATCGAGCTCAGACCGGAAGTTAAATTCCTCGGCTTCTAGAGCATCGAAACCCACCTTCCGCCGCGCCGGAGGGCGTTCCGGCGCGCCTGCCAAACCTCAACGCAATACCGTCGCGCACTCTAAGTCTGTCGGGCATGCTCGACAGACCAGTCGTCCGGTCGTCGGCTCGCAGCTCGGTAATCGTCCAGCCGCAAAAAAGTCCTCGCGTCCCTCGGTGACGTCAAAGCCTGTTATGGGCGCCAAGCCTGCCCGTCCCATGGCAGCTCCCAAGCCCTCGACGGGAACTAAAGCGGCGCGTCCAGGTCGCACGCTGGGCGCATCGAAACCGCGCTCGCTGACATCGGTGCCGGCTACCGCCAAGAAGCCTTCGAGTAAAAAAGGTTTCAACCCGTTATCTTCACTTGGAGCGATGGCAAATAAAACATCAGACGCCGCTTCTGTCGTTACAGGCAAAGGCAAAATCGTGGGCGGCGTTCTGGCCGTCTTGGCCGTGCTCGTCGTCGTTGCCATCGTAGTGATCAACTCTGGATTGTTTACTGCCACTGATATTCAGATTCAAGGCAGCGAGCATGTGACGAAGCACGATGCTATCCAGCTGATCGACTTGCCCGAGGGAACGTCGCTTTTTAACGTCGATCCCGACCAGATTACCGAGGATCTCAAGCAGAACCCGTGGGTTTCGGGCGTGGATGTCCAGCGCCAGTTTCCCCATACGCTTATCATCACGCCGACGGAGCGTAAAGTTATCGCCATTGCGTATATCAGCTCCGACGACCTTGCCTGGGCTATCGGAGACGATGACACCTGGATCGCCCCGCTGTCGACGTCGGTCGAAGTGGACGACCAGGGCAACGTCATCACGACAGGGCAGGGCTCAAATACCTTGACCGGAATCGATGCCGCGCTGGCGCTCGCCAAGCATTATGGCGCGGTGTTGTTGACTGATGTCTCGGCGGATGTCGCTCCGGTTTCCGGCCAGGCGGTTAACTCCAAAGCCGTTAAGGCCGGCCTGGATTATGTGCGTGGTTTTTCGAGCGAGTTCTTGGGACAAGTCAAGGATATTTCCACGCCTTCGGTCGAAGCCATCTCGGCAAACCTCAATAACGGCATTGAGGTGTCGCTGGGCGATTCGGACGATATCGCCAAGAAGGAACGCGTAGTCACCAAGTTGCTTTCGCAGGTAGAGGGCGTAACGTATATCAATGTGCGCTCTCCGGGCAACTACACATTTAGGAATGCTCCGACCTCGTAGCGCTGGTTGATGCTTTGTTGAGGGGCCATACCACGCCGTTTATCTGGTTTGTTTGGTTTTCACGGTCAATTATTTGACTGATACGTTCATAATGTGCAAACATAATACGGTTTACCTTTGCATTTACTTTCAACCTGAAGGTTAATGTGCGCAGGGGTCGACCCATGCTATGGCTATAACCTTTGTTCGGAGGACCGACATGCACGAGACAGAGATCAACAACTACCTTGCCGTCATTAAGGTGGTCGGCGTCGGCGGCGGCGGTACCAACGCGGTCAATCGAATGATCGAAGAGGGCATCCGCGGCGTCGAGTTTGTTGCCATCAACACCGATGCTCAGGCACTCGCGATCTCTGATGCCGATATCAAGGTGCACATCGGCACCGACCTTACCCGCGGCCTGGGCGCCGGCGCCAATCCCGAGGTTGGCCGCAAGGCTGCCGATGAGTCCCGCGACGACATCGCCGAGGCGCTCGCTGGCGCCGACATGGTGTTTATCACCTGCGGCGAGGGCGGCGGCACCGGTACCGGCGCTGCTCCCATCGTTGCCGATATCGCGATGAACGAGGTCGGCGCACTGACCGTCGCCGTCGTGACCAAGCCCTTCACCTTCGAGGGCCGCAAGCGTAAGAAGAGCGCCGAGGAGGGCATCAAGACCCTCTCCGATTGCGTCGACACCATGATCGTCATTCCTAACGATAAGCTGCTCGACATCGCCGAGAAGAAGACCACCATGCTCGAGGCCTTCGCGATTGCCGATGGCGTCCTTTCCCAGGGCACCCAGGGCATCACCGACCTCATCACCGTCCCCGGTATCATCAACCTGGACTTCGCCGATGTTAAGACCATCATGAAGCAGGCCGGTACCGCCATGATGGGTATCGGTACCTCTTCTGGGGATACTCGTGCCGTCGACGCTGCCCAGCAGGCCATCTCCAGCCCGCTGCTCGAGAGCTCCATCGATGGCGCCACGCGCGTGCTGCTCTCCATCGCCGGTTCCAAGGACCTGGGCATCCAGGAGATCAGCGACGCCGCCGACGTTGTCGCCAACGCCGTCGACCCCGAGGCCAACATCATCTTCGGTACCGTTGTCGACGAGTCCCTGGGCGATCAGGTGCGTATCACCGTCATCGCTACGGGCTTCTCCGACTCCAACGTCAACCGTCAGGATGAGCTCTTTGCTGCTCAGCAGTCTCAGAGCAAGGCCGCTGCTTCCGCTGAGCCGCAGCGCACCGCTCCGGCTGCCAGCCCGGCTCAGGCCGCTCCGACCCGCAACGTCGGTGGTACCGAGCTGCCCAACTTTGGCAACGACCAGTTCGAGCTTCCCGACTTCCTGAAGCGCGGTAGCTTCTAGTTCGTTTTTCTCAACGACCTGCACGGGGTGTGTCCATTTGGATGCACCCCGTTTTCTTTCTCGTTTGTAAACGAAAGCCTCCAATCTCCTTACGTTCCCTTTACGTTTGGTCCCTACCGCTGCGGGTATCCTTTTAAGGAAGTATGACAGCCGTATAAACGCGGACTGCGCGGCGACGCCGCGGTACTTGTGTTATTAGGAGGCTTTAGTATGGCAGCACGTGCGGACAACGTTTCGCGTGTCGACCATGATGGAGTTACGTTGGTGGAGGGCGCGACATCCGATGTCCGCTTTGCCTTTACCGAGCGCACCGGTGGCGTTTCTGAAGATGCGTACTCCTCGCTCAACCTGGGCTCGCATGTAGGCGATGACCCCTTTGCTGTTCAAGAAAATCGTCGTCGAGCGCTCGAAGCTATGGGCGCCACTGAGTGCGAGCATAATCTGCTCGTGCCCAATCAGGTACATGGTGACCATATCGTTACGGTGACTTCGAACGGTGCCGACGATCTTGAGGCTGTTCGCGAGCAGATTGCCGAGGGCTGCGATGCCATCGTCTGTACGGCTCATGACGTGCCCGTGCTGCTCTGCTTTGCCGACTGCGTTCCCGTGGTGCTGGTGGCCCCTGGCGGATTTGCCGTGGTGCACTCCGGTTGGAAGGGCACGATTGCACGTATTTCTGCCAAGGCGTGCCAGGCGCTTTGCGATGCTGCCGGCTGCGATGCGAGCGACGTTTCCGCCTATATCGGCCCCCATATCTTGGCTGACGAATATGAGGTATCCCAGGAACTCATGGACCGCTTTGCCGCCGAGTTTTCGTGCATCTATGCGGGCACTTCTCGCATGCTCGATCTGTCTGCCGCCATTCGTGAGGCGTTGGTAGATATCGGTGTGGACGCGGATAATATCGTGGATACCCAGCTTTCGACTGTGCGTCAGAACGACCGCTTTTATTCCTACCGTAACGAGGACGGCACCTGTGGGCGCCATGCCGCGATCGGCGTGATGCTATGAGAAAGATCGTATCGGTCCTGAGCGCCGCTGTGCTTACGCTTACGCTGTGCGCCTGTTCTTCGGGATCTTCTACCTCTTCCATTACCGTGGCCGGCTCCACGACCTGCCTTCCTATCGCCGAGATTGCGACAGAGGGCTTTAAGGAGGAGACCGGCATCGACGTGCTCGTTTCCGGTTTGGGCTCTTCCGCTGGCATCGAAGCCGTCAGCGCTGGCACGGCCGATATCGCCAGCTCCTCCCGTGGACTCAATGCCGACGAACAGGATCTGGGCCTGACTCCCATCGTCATTGCCCACGACGGTATCGCGGTCATCGTGAACGACGATAACCCGGTCGATAACCTCTCGACCGAGCAGCTCCGCGATATCTATGCCGGCAAGATTACTAATTGGAAAGAGGTCGGTGGCGAGGACCTGAAGATTCAGGTCATCAACCGAGACGAGGCATCTGGCACGCGTGAAGCATTCCGCACCATCGTGATGGACGGCACCCCGTTCGATCGCCGCTCGGCCGTTCTTTCGGGCACGGGCCAGGTGCGCGACGTGGTATCTCGTTCGCACGGTGCCATTGGCTACATTTCGCTGGGCTTCGTCGATAGCCTCAACGCCAAGACCTCGGTCAAGGCCGTCTCGGTCAATCATGTTGAGGCGTCCGAGAAGACGGTCGCGAGCGGCGGCTATCCCATCTCACGCGACCTTTACTTCTTTGTGAAGGGTGCGCCTTCGCAGCAGGCGCAGGATTACATCGACTATGTGACGTCCGAAAAGATGGACAAGCAGATTCGCGAGGCGGGCTTTATCCCCGTCACCAACGACGAGAAGGGGAGTGAGTAGCATGGAAGCACAGGAAAACTCCCAGACTGAGCAGAATGGTCAGGCGCCCAAGAAGCGCGAGCTGGCGCTCGTATCGCGCAGCACCTATATCAAGGAGAAGGCGCTGCAGTGGATCTTCTTTGCCTGCGCGTTCTTGGCGGTTGTTACCGTCATCCTGATTTTTGTCTTTACCACGTACTCGGCGCTGCCCGTCTTTACCGACATCGGTCTGGCGGACTTCTTTAGCTTTACGTGGGCGCCCTCTGAGGGTCACTACGGCATCGTGTCGCTGCTTGCCGGCTCGGGTCTGGTGACCGTCGGCGCGCTCGCCATGGGTGTGCCCCTAGGCGTGGGCACGGCCGTGTATCTGGTCGAGATCGCCAGCAAGCGCGTGCGCAAGCTCATCAGCCCTGCCGTTGACCTGTTGGCCGGCATCCCTTCTATCATCTATGGCTTCTTTGGCATGATCATCATCCGCCCGTTTATCGCACAACTGACCGGCGGTCTTGGTTTTGGCGCGCTGACGGCGTGGTTCGTGCTCGCCATTATGATCGTGCCCACCATCACGACGCTTACCATCGATGCTCTCAATTCCATTCCCATGGGCATTCGCGAGGCATCGTATGCCATGGGCGCCACCAAGTGGCAGACTATCTATAAGGTCGTGTTACCTGCCGCCAAGCTGGGTATCGTGGATGCCATCGTGCTGGGTATGGGCCGTGCCATCGGCGAGACCATGGCCGTGCTCATGGTCGTGGGTAACGCCCCGGTTATTCCCGACAGCATTGCGAGCCCCATCTCGACGCTCACGAGCCAGATTGCGCTCGACATGAGCTATTCCTCGGGTCTGCATCGCTCGGCGCTGTTCGGCATGGGCGTGGTCCTGTTTATCATTTCCGCCACGCTGGTGGGCATCGTCCGCCTGGTTTCCAAGAAGAAGAGGGGGTAGGCTATGTCCGATTCCGTTGACACGACGGTCGATACGACCTCGTCGCGCGAGCGCATCAAGCGTGCCCTTTCCCACGGCAAGAAGGGCCGCATCAACAAGGACCTGTCCAACAAGATCATGCTTGGCGTGTTCCGTGCCGCGGCATACATCACCACGCTGGTGCTGGTCGCTATCATCGCCTACGTGGTCATCAACGGCCTGCCACACATCTCGCTCGACTTTATCTTCGGTTGGCCCCAGGGCGTCAACGCCGAGGGCGGTATTTGGCCCACGATCGTCTCGACCGTCTATGTGACGGCGCTCGCCATGCTTATCTGCACGCCGATCGCTGTGCTGGCAGCCGTCTATCTGGCCGAGTACGCCAAGCAGGGCAAGGTCGTCGAGCTCATTCGCTACGCTGCTGACGCTTTGGCCTCGGTGCCCTCCATCGTTATGGGCCTGTTTGGCTACGCCTTGTTTGTCGAGGCCATGGGCCTGGGCCTTTCGATGGTCTCGGCCGCTCTGGCGCTCGCGCTCTTGATGCTTCCCATCGTCATGCGCACCACCGAAGAGGCCATTCGCGCCGTCCCGCGCTATATCCGTTGGGGCGCGTACGGCCTGGGCGCCACCAAGTGGCAGGTTGTCTCCAAGATTGTGCTTCCTTCTGCCTTTGGCCGTATTGCCACGGGCATTGTCCTTGCCATCGGCCGTGCCATTGGCGAGACCGCCGTGGTGCTCTACACCATGGGCCAGGCCATCAATCTACCTATCTCGCCGCTCGATTCCGGCCGCCCCATGACCGTTCACCTGTACCTGCTTGCCAACGACGGCATCAACATGAACGCAGCCTACGGCACCGCGCTCTTGCTGATGGTGATCATTCTGGCCTTCAACCTGTTTGCGCGCTTCCTGTCGCGCAAGCGTCGCTAGTTAAGGAGTCCCATGTCCGTTTATCAGTCCGCTCCCACGCTGGAGCAAGCGGCCATTACGGCCAAGGATTTCAACTTTTGGTACGGTGACTTTCATGCGCTGACGGGGCTCGACCTCAACATCGCTAAAAACGCCATCACCTCCTTCATTGGCCCTTCGGGCTGCGGTAAGTCGACGTTTTTGCGCTGCATCAACCGCATGAATGATCTTATCGAGGGTACGCGCGTCGAGGGCACCATGACGCTCGACGGCAACGATATCTATGCCGAGGGCGTCGACCCGGTCGACCTCCGTCGCCGCGTGGGCATGATTTTTCAGCAGCCCAACCCGTTTCCCAAATCCATCTACGAGAATGTCGCCTTTGGCCCTCGTCTGCAGGGCGTGACTAGCAAAAGCGACCTCGATGACATCGTGGAAGAATCGCTCAAGCGCGCCAACCTCTGGAAAGAGGTATCCAATCAGCTCAACAAGGATGGTTTGGCGCTCTCGGGCGGTCAGCAGCAGCGTCTGTGCATCGCGCGCGTGCTTGCGGTGCAACCCGATGTCCTTCTGATGGACGAGCCCTGCTCCGCCATCGACCCCACGTCCGTCTCTAAGGTCGAGGATCTGATGGCCGAGCTGGCGCCCGAGATGACGATCATCATCGTCACGCATTCAATGCAGCAGGCAGCTCGTATCAGCGACTACACCGCATTCTTCTTGCAGGAAGTTGCCGGCGAGCCCGCCACGCTCATCGAGTATGGTCAAACCGACGCGATCTTCACCAGCCCGGTGGACTCGCGGACGGAAGACTATATCACCGGCCGCTTTGGCTGATCGGTGCGACTAGTCCCAAGCCGATCGGACCTGGTCCGGTGCGTATTCACTGTGCGGGCTGCATGACCGCACCCAACTGATTGGAGTGAACCATGCGCAAACTGTTTTCCCGTCAGCTCGTCGAGGCCCGTCACGAGATGCTGAGCATCTATGAGGCCGTCGATCTGGCTCTCCACGATGCCGTGAAGGCCTATGTGACCGACGACCGCAAGCTCGCCACCAAGACCAAGAAACGTACGCTTTCGATTGACGCGCGCTGCGCCAACCTGGAGGCCGTCTGCTACAACCTGATCGCCACGCAGTCACCGGTCGCCTCCGACTTCCGCCTGCTTCAGACGATCATCTACGTCGACTTTAACCTGCAGCGCATGACCGATAAGGTCCGTCAGATCTGCCGTGCCACGCGTCATATGATCAAGGCCGACATCTCGCTGCCCCAGGAGCTCGTCGGTACGGTTGAGGCCGAGGCCGAAGCTGTTTACCAGGTGCTGGGCTCTTCGCTTTCTGCGCTCGTCACCAATGACATGTCCATCATCTGCAACCTGGCCGTCGAGGACGAGCCAGTGCACGCCGCCTACGAGAAGTTCTTCCGCACCTTTAACCGTATGGATACGGGCGACTTTATGGACGACGACAGCAACTATGACGACCTGCGCCGCGCCATCATGGTTTCGCGCTACCTCGATCGCATCGCTTCCATTTCCATCGATGCCGCTTGCCGTCTGACCTTCCTGTTGACTGGTCAGCGTATGAACGCCGGCGATATCGCCCGCACTGATGAGGACGAGCTCGAGAGCATGCGCGTGCCTTCGGGCGAGGGTGTTATCATGAGGCCCGCCGTCGACGCGCGCTACGTTGCCAAGGTGCCCGCCAACGAGGTCAGCGAGGGTCTTCGCTACCTGCTCGATCATCTTGAGGACGAGGACGATGGCGAGGACGACGAGGAGTAAGTAGCCCCGTTCGTCGAAAGATTGTAAATACCTAAGTGAGCGCGGCCTTGCACATGCGGGGCCGCGCTCTTGCGTTAGCATGGGACTACTTGTTTGGCTGTCAGCGGAGGCGATTGGCAATGGATAACTATTTGGATTTGATGCGCGCTCGCCGCGAGCAGATTCTGGAACGTTTTTATGCGGCGCTCGATCGCGCGGGCCGCCCCCACGACGCCGCGCGCCTCATTGCCGTGTCCAAGACCGTTGGTGTCGATGAGACCGTTGCTGCCATCCAGGCGGGGTATCGCCATTTTGCCGAGAACCGCCCGCAGGAGCTGGTTCGCAAGCTCACGGGTCTGGCGGAGCATCCGGAGCTGCCCGAGGTGCGCTTCGATATGATCGGCAACCTGCAGACCAATAAGATCAATGCGGTGCTGGGCTCAGCCGAGCTGATTCACTCGGTGGGTTCGCTGCATCTGGCGCAGGCGATCTCGAGCCGTGCTGTCCGCAAGATTGAGGCAGGCGAGCTCGCCGGCCCCCAGTGTGTGCTCATCGAGGTCAATGTGAGTGGTGAGGAGTCGAAGGGAGGCTTTTCGCCCGATGAGATTCGCGCCGCCGCGGGTGAGCTTGCGGAACTTGAGGGAATTTGCGTACAGGGGCTTATGACTATGGCGCCCCGGGGGAATAAGGATGTGGCACGCCGCACCTTTGCGGGGCTTCGTGAGCTGAGGGATGAGCTGGAGGCGGCGCATCCCGATTTGAACCTGCCTGAGCTTTCCTGCGGCATGAGCGAGGACTTTGAGCCTGCCCTTGAGGAGGGCTCTACGCTCGTTCGCCTGGGCAGGGTAGTATTTAGCCCGGAGTTTGCAGTAAAATAAGGCTCTGAAGTGCGCACTGATTATCGGGGTGCCTGCACTAAACCGCGAGAGGACACAACCATGGGCTTCCTTGACGAGATTAAAAATAAGATGCACCTGGGCGGCCAGCAGGGTTACGACCAGGGTTATGGCCAGGACGACGACTACGGCTACGATGACGGCTATGACGATAGTTATCAGGGCAACGGCTACAGCGGTGCTTCGGGCGAGGGCTTCTACACCCAAGACGAGCCGAGCAACGGCCTGCTTGGCCAGACGCGCCGCGGTGAAGCTGAGTCGGTTGCCGTGTATACGCGCTCCGGTCAGCTTGTCGGCGATGACTCCCGTCATGCCACGACGTATAACCCGCCTTCGCGCTCGCAGGACAGCGTTGCGAGCGGTTATCGTCCTGGTGCCTATGACACGCCGTCGAGCTACGCCGAGAACACCCGCGCCCGTGCCGCCGCTGCGCCCGCGCCTGCACCGAGCGATGCCTCGGCCTATGCGAGCAATATCATCAACGCCACGCCGCAGCTGCCGGCCTATGTCCTGCGCCCCGAGAGCTATGACGACGTGGAGACCGTAGTGCGCCGCGTTCGCACCAAGCAGCCTGTCGCACTGATTTTTGTGGGCGTACGCACCGAAGTTGCCAAGCGCGTCTTGGACTTCTCTTACGGCTTTGCCTGCGGTCTGGGTGCCACGGTCAAGGAGGTGGGCGACCGCGTGTTCATGGTGCTGCCCGCCGGCTGCGAGGTCAAAGATTCCGATCTCAAGAAGCTTCGTGCCGACGGCTACCTTAAGTAAAGACAAGACGAGGAGATTCCCATCAACATCTACACTATCGTCCAGCTGGTCAACACGCTGTTCAACTTCTATTCCACGCTCATTGTCGTCTACTGCTTTATGACGTGGATTCCCATGAAGCAGGGTGGTTTGCTTCAGGATATTGCTGCGGTGCTCGATAGCGTGTGCGGTCCGTGGCTCAACCTGTTCCGTCGTTTCATCCCGCCGATGGGCGGTATCGATTTTTCGCCGGTCGTTGCGATTATTGCGTTGCAGTTGGTGCAGAGGCTGGTTCTGCAGCTTCTTATAGGTATACTCGTATAGAACTGACTTAGTAACTTACGTCGGGCGTGTAGCGCCGAGGCGATGAAAAAGGAGACTTGTTATGGCTATTACCCCTGCAGACATCCAGGCTCAGACTTTCTCTGAGGCCAAGCGTGGCTACGATCCCGCCGAGGTCGACGTCTTCTTGGAGACGCTGTCCTCCGAGGTTGACGCTATGCTCGCTAAGATCGTCGACCTTAAGGGTCGCCTGACTGCTACCGAGCAGCAGCTTGCCGATGCGCAGGCTCAGCTTGCCCAGACTCAGGATGCCACCGCCCAAGCCGTTCCTGCCGCCCCCGTGGCTGCTCCCGCCCCTGACTTCTCCGCTCAGGAGCGCCAGATTTCCGCTGCCCTGATCGCTGCCCAGCAGACCGCTGAGACCATCGTCAACGATGCCAACGAGAACGCTGAGCGTATCCGCAACGAGGCTGACGCTAAGGCCCGCGAGGTTATCCGCCAGGCTCTGACCGAGAAGCAGGCCGAGCTCGAGGAAATCGATCGTCTCAAGGCTTCCCGCGAGGAGTTCAAGGCCGAGTACCTCAAGCTCATCCAGCACTTCATGGACGATGCCCAGAACTCCTTCCCGGCCGACCTCATGGCCTCCACGCCGGTCGGTTCTGCCGCTTCTCCTGCGGTGACTGTTCCCGCCGAGCCGCTGCCCGTCGCTGACCCGGTTGTCCCCGTGGCCGATCCCTTCGCCCCGATCGACAACTTTGCCGCCGACGACCTGGACTAGCATCAGAGCTACAATCTAGTGTCCTTAAGAGGAGCTCGCACCTGCGGGCTCCTTTTTTGTGGCTGTATACGGGTTGGGAAACAAAACGCCGAGCTCTGCATGCGATAGGACAGAACTCGGCGAAGGGCGCGTGGTAAAAGGTAGATTTTAAGGTATGTCTAAAAACTACTTGAGGAGGAAGTTGGAGAGGGGAATAGTGCGGGCCTCGCGATGCTCGGGATCGGCGATGTGGTCGGCGGGATAGCCACAGACGAGCATGTGATAGGGATAGACGCCCTTGGGCAGATTGAACTGCTCCTGTGCCACCTCAGGCTTAAAATGGCATACCCAGCACGTTCCCAGGCCCTGCTCGGTGGCCTCCATCATCATCTGGTCGCACACGATGGACGTATCGATTTCACTGGAATTCATCTGGTCATACGGGCGCACCCAAGCATCATCGGTAACGCTGCAAATAAGGAAGACAAGCGGAGCTCCAAAGATAGACCCATCACGAGCAAACCGAGGCTGACAAGCAGCAGCCTTCTCCAACAGCTCAGGCGTATCCAGCACCATCACACGGGCTGGATGATTATTACAAGCAGAAGGAGCAATACGCCCAGCCTCAACAATGGCATCCACCACAGCCTGCTCAACAGAACGGTCCTCAAAAGAACGACAAGAATACCGACCACGAGCCAGATCCAAATAAGACATACAAGCCCTCCTAAAATTAAAAATCAAACAAACCAAAAGTAACCCAAAGAGTACCCAAAGCAGCAATCAGCCAAACGCTCATCAAGGGCCAAAGTGTCCGAACGGATACCAAAGGTCCCTTCAGCCAAACCCCCGTCGCGCTACAACTATCAGCCAAAGTTCCCAATGGTGGTACGTAAGGCGAAGGGCCGGCCACGGTTTACTTTCGAACGACTCTGCAAAGCAGCCGGAGTGAGAAAGCAAACCGTGGCCGGCCCTTCGCCGCCGGGACACGTACCCCCAATTAACTGTTCTTCATGACAATCGAATCCACGACATCGGCCACATTCTCGCAGCAGTCGGCGCAGTACTCCAGGAAGGCGTACACGTCACGCCAAGCGATGACCTCGAGCGGGTCCTTGCCGTTAACGTGCAGGTTACGCATGGCGTTGATATAGAGCTCGTCGGCCTCGGACTCGATGGTGTTGATCTGGATGACGAGCTCGCGCAGCGTTTTGGACTTGCGGTAGTTAGGCAGCTCGACCATCAGGTCTTTCATGGCGCGGCAGGCGTCGGTCACCTTGTGGGCGATCACGATGGCATCGGGATGGATGCTCTGGATGTTGGTGAAGTAGACGCGCTGCACGACGCCCTCGATGCGGTCGAGCACGGTGTCGAGCGAGCAGCTCATCAGGTCCAGATCCTCGCGCTCAAGCGGGGTGATAAAGGCGGTGAGCAGGGCGTCCTCAAGCTCATGGTGCTTCTTGTCGGCCGCATGCTCGATCGCATGCATCTTGTCGAGCATATCGTGAATCTTTGCGGGATCGAAGTTCTCGAAAATCTTGGTAAGCAGCTCGGCGGCCTGGACGGCTAGGTCGGCGCAGGCGACGTAGTTGTCAAAGTAGAACGAATCGGGTTTCTTTGCCATGAGTGGGTCCTTTCGAGGCGAAGACGGGTGGGCGAAGTATTACGGTCCGGATGGACGCTCGGTTTGACTAGATGAACATCATGAACAGCTTGGCCATGAAAAAGCTGATGAGTCCGCAGGCGGGGAAGGTGAAGAACCAGGTGAACATCATGTCCTTGACCACGCCAAAGTTGATGGCCGAGAGGCGCTTGACGGCGCCGACGCCCATGATGGCGCAGGTCTTGATGTGGGTGGAGGACACAGGGATACCGGTAAGGGTGGCAAGCAGCAGATTCGCGGCGCCTGCGAGGTCGGCGGAGAAGCCCTGATACTTCTCGAGCTTGACCATGCTCTGGCCGACGGACTTGATGATGCGCTCGCCGCCCACGCTGGTGCCGATGCCCATGGTGGCCGAGCACAGCAGCATGATCCAGATGGGGATGCCGGCATCGCCGACGCTCGTCTGGCCGTTGGCGAAGGCCACGCCTAAAAAGAGCACGCCGATGAACTTCTGTCCATCCTGCGCGCCGTGCATAAAGCTCATGGCCGCAGCGCTCGCGATCTGAGCGTATTTAAAGAAGACGTTTGCACGTCGCCTATTGGCGGCGGCAAACAGAATCGAGACGAGTTTGCACAGGATCCAGCCCATGACAAAGCCCAGGCCGATGGAGAGCGCCAGGCCGTAGATGACCTTCATCCACTCGTGGACGTTGACGCTGTTCGCGCCGCCGAGGGCGATAGCGGCACCGGTCAGGCCGGCGATAAGGCTGTGGCTTTGCGAGGTGGGGATGCCAAAACGCGATGCCGTGGCGCCGTAGACGACGATGGAGAACAGAGCCGCGCAGAGGCACGCAAGCGCCATGGTGCTGTTTCCGCCAAAGTCGACGATATGTGAGATGGTGTTGGCGACGCTCGCGTTAAAGTGCGTCATGATGAGCACGCCGAGGAAGTTGAATGCGGCGCTCATGAGAATGGCGGCGCGGGCGGGCATGCAACGCGTAGTGACGCAGGTCGCGATGGCGTTGGGCGCGTCGGTCCATCCGTTGACGAAGATGGCGCCGAGCGCGAGAATCACGGTGACGGCAAGGACTGGGTTCGACACAATTTGGCCGAGGAAGGTTGAGAACGTTACGTCCATATATGGGCTTTCTCGAAGTTTGCAGACACGTTACAAAAACATGATAAATCGTATCACCTCCTGTGGGTTTCTTTACCGAGTTCTGATGGGAGAAGTGAATTTTTTGGCACTAAAATTGAATATTAGCCCTGTTGACCGCGGGTATTCTTTTTGCTAATACGCCATGAGGACACGCATGCGCGCCCCAACACCCCAAAACCACAGTCTGTTCGCTTTACAACATACAAACATGCGTTCGATAATAGAGGGCATGGAATATCGACAGACAGACGGCAAAACTCGGCGCGTGCACAAGCAGTATGTGGACGTCGTGGCTCGCATCCTCGCGGGCGGACAGGTCGTGCCGGTCACCGTCTGCTGGGTCGACGGCCGTTGTTTTACGATCGACGAAATTATCTCGACCACCGGTTTTGGCCTGATGGTCCACGGCATCCGTACGGCAACATATAAGGTGCGTTTTGGCGGGCACGCGACTGAGTTGTATCTGGAGGACCAGACGCGCGAGCGGGCGGACGGCTCGCAGGCGCACGTGATGCGTTGGTGGGTCTGGGCCTTTGATCGTACGCTTGAGGGCGAGCGCCGTAGGTAAGGACGTACGGCATTCGGGTACAATGACAGGAATCTTGTCACCTACGGCGCTGTCGTGCGCTTTTTGAAAGGACGAAGTATGAACGATATCCAGGGCTATCAGAACGGTCCCGTCGAGACCGGCGCAAGTCGCGCCAAGGAGATGTCGCCGCGCGCGTACAATCTCGCCATGTCTGCCCTGATCTTCTTGGGCTTTTGCGCCATGGGCGCCGGCGCCTACTTTACGAGCACCATGTCGTTTGCGCGCATGATGATGAGCGGGGCCGCCTTGCCGCTGGTCTTTGGCTCGTTTATTTTGACCATCGTCGGCATGGTCATGATGTCGACCGCCGCCAGCAAGCAGTCCGTGGGCCTGTCCCTTGGGGGCTACGTAATCTTTGCGAGCACCTTTGGCCTGACCGCGTCGTTTGGCCTTGCCAACTACGACCTGCCCACCATCAACACTGCCTTTATCGCCACGGCCGCCATCACCTTTGTCTTTGGTGCCTTGGGCGTGACGTTCCCCAAGTTTTTCCAGCGCGTATATGGCATCGGTTTTGGCATTCTGCTCGCCACGATTCTGGTTGAGATCGTGCTGATGTTCATGGGCGTCTCGCAGACCATCACCGACCTGATCGTGATCGTGGTATTCGCCGGCTTTATTGGCTACGACACCTATGTTGCCACGACGGTGCCGCCCACGCTGCCCAACGCCGTGCTCATGGCATCCAACCTGTTCGTGGACATCATCAATGTGTTCCTGCGCATTCTGAACATCCTCGGCCGTCGCGATTAAAGCGCGGCATTGCGACGCTTCCTGCCAGACACGGTAAAACGATACGAAAGGCGGTCCTTCGGGGCCGTCTTTTTTGTGCGCGGCGGGGTATGATGGATGGGAAAAAGCCGATAGCGGCAGCGACAGGAAAGGTGGCCACGTATGGCAGATGTCGACAACAGGAACCGTAACCGCAGGTCTAACCGAGCGGGTCAGCCCAATCCCAAGCGCGAGGCGCGTGCCAAGGCCGCCGAGCGCCATGTGGCGGCTGTGTCCGAGGCCTGCGCCAAGGACATCGAGCGTTCGCTTGCCGGCGTGCGCGAGTTCGATGGTATGCCTGCCGGTTTTGTCGCGGCGATGAAGGCCAAGGCCCAGAAGGCAGCGGCTGCTGAGGAGCCTGTTGCCGAGGACGTCGAGGCTGCTGAGGCCGCTGAGGTGGAGACTGCGGTCGAGCCCGAGGCGGCACCCGAGTCCACCGGGTCGGCCGACGAGGTTGAGTCCGCGCCCGCGGAGGAGGCTGCTCCGGTCCTGCCCGAGGTCACTGTGCTTGATGCCTCCGCTACGCAGGCAATCCTCGATAACGGCCGCGGCTATGCGCAGTTCTGCGATATGGCCGTGCTTGCCTTTGCCTCGTTCACCAACCCTGGCGGTGGCTACATCCAGGGCTATCTGGGACAGGAGGCGACGCTCTGCGCCGATTCGTACCTGTACAACGTGCTCGACAAGCAGCGCAAGTGGTACGGCGAGAACCGTCGCCGCAACATCAACTGCGAGCTGTACCGTAATCGTGCGCTGGTGGTGCCCGCCGTGCGCTTCGACCGCAACCACGTGCACGCATACGCCGATGTGATCGTCGCCGCTGCACCCAACGTCAAGCGTGCCCGCCAGGAGTACCGCGTGAGCGACGACGCCCTGTTGGATGCCCTGCGCGACCGTATCCGCTTTGTCCTTGCCATCTGCGATGAGCTGGGTCGCGAGAAGCTCGTGCTGGGTGCTTGGGGCTGCGAGAACAACGGCTTTGACGCCGAAGCCGTGGCCGAGCTCTTCAGCAAGGAGCTCGCATCGGGCGACTTCAAGGTCAAGCAGGTCTTCTTTGCCGTGCCCTCTACGCGCTGGGACGAGGATTTTGCCAAATTCGAGCACGTGCTGGCAAACTTCCCCGAGCGCAACGAGGAGTCCTATGCCCAGGCTGCCGCCCGCGCCGCAGCCGCTCGTGCCGCCGAGCAGGCCCAGACTGCCGCCGAGGACGATGAGGACGAGGACGACTGGCGCAAGTACCTGTAAGCGGTGCGCGCGATGTGATATGCCAAGCCGACGGGAGGGATCGCCCCCGCCGGCTTTTTACTGAATGGGGAGCTCAAGATGAAAAACGTTCTGTGCTTTGGTGACAGCAACACCTATGGTTATGATCCGGCGGGTATGCGCGACGGCACCGCAGTGCGCTATGCGCAGGATGTACGCTGGTGCGGTGTGGTGCAGCGTGACCTAGGTGAGGGCTGGCATGTGATTGAGGAAGGTCTAAATGGTCGCACGACGGTGCGCGACGATATGTGCCATCTGGACACCAACCTCAACGGCATTCGTGCGCTGCCGATGCTGCTCGAGGCCCATAAGCCGCTGGACGCGATCGTGATCATGCTGGGCACCAACGACTGCAAGACGGTCTTTGGCGTGACAGCCTCCGATATTGCCCGCGGCGCCATGGCGTTGATTCGCGCCGTCCGTGCGTTTGCCTGGACCGATGCCGCGCCTTGCCCACGGATTCTGCTGATGGCGCCTATCAAGATTAAGCCGCAGATCGCCGACGTATATATGACCGACTTTGACGAGCATTCCGTTGAGGCATCTGAGCATTTTGGCGAGTACTATGCGCACGTGGCCGAGCAGTTTGGCTGCGACTTTTTGAATGCCGCCGAGTTTGCCGAGCCGGGCGATATCGACTATCTGCATATGATGCCCGAAAGCCACGAGAGCTTGGGCCACGCCGTGGCAGCCAAGCTCAAAGAGATGCTCGGAGAGTAGCGCGACCCAAAGCAGTGCAAAAGTTCCCCTTGCGGCGGCTTGTTTCGTTGGTTTGTCTTGATCTGTAACAGTTGTAAGGCCGAAAACGGGCTAGATGTTACAGATTGAGATTATTTAGGTCGATATCGGTCGTTTGTCTCGATCTGTAACATCTAGGGTCGATTTTGCCGAGTTACTGTTACAGATCGAGATTATCTTCTCAGCGGAATTTGAATGTCTCGATTTGTAACAGGTGGGCCGAAAAATGGACTCTAACTATTACAGATCGAGATGTTTGTGGGAACCACCGCAAAGGTGCCTGTCCCCTTTGCGGTGGTTTTGGGCTGCGAATCTTAATATTGCCACATGTGGTTGACGGGGCCGGAGCCTTTGCCCATGTCAAAGCCGGCGGCGAGAGCGCCCGTTAGGTAGGCCTTGCCGGCATTGACGGCATCGGCAAGATCCATACCTTGGGCCAGCGCGCAGGCGATGGCGGACGAGAGCGTGCAGCCGGTGCCATGTGTGTTGCCGGTCTCGATGCGCTTGTGACGGAACCACGTGGTGAGTGGATCGCCCAGATGGTTGCCCTCGTCATCGAGCGGTGCGGGCTCAGCTAGCACATCGTTGGCCTCGTTGACAAAATGTCCGCCCTTAACGAGGGACGCGCAGCCAAAGCGGCGGGTGAGAAGCATGGCGGCATTTTGCTGCGTGCGCTCGGAATCGACCTCATAATCGAGCAACGCCATGGCCTCGGGAATATTGGGCGTGATGACGGTAGCCAGCGGGAACAGGCGGCGCGTAAGCGCTTCGGCGGCGTCCTCTGCGATCAGGCGAGCACCCGAGGTGGCGACCATGACGGGGTCGACGACGATATTTTGTGCATCCCAGGCGCTCAGGCGGTCGGCGATAACCTCGATAATCTCGGCAGAGGAAACCATGCCGATCTTGACGGCGCTGGGGCGGATATCGTCAAAAACGGCATCGATCTGCGCGGCTACGATATCTGGCGAGATATCCTGCACGGCGGTGACACCGAGCGTGTTTTGTGCGGTGATGGCCGTGATGGCTGTCTCGGCATACAGACGGTGCGCCGTGATGGTCTTGATGTCGGCCTGAATACCGGCACCACCGCTGGAATCGGATCCTGCGATGGACAGGACGGCAGGTACCTTACTGCGATCCATGTTCGCTCCCTTGTCCGGTTGGATTCAAATGGGTCTTTAAGCCTGCATTATAAAGTGCCCGGGCCGGCTGTATGCCGATCCCGGGCGGGTGGTGCAATCTTTACGCAAATGTAAGAAAATGTTCACACGTCAACAATTGACGAACACCTTGTTTACCGATTGCGGCTCCGGTGACGCGTTAATCCTCCATGCCGAGGTCGATCGTCGTGCCTTCGAACACCTTGTTAACGGTGCGAACGGCGCACATCTTGCCACACATGGTGCAGGTGCCCTCGGTGGCGGCGGGGGATTCCTCGTAGCGCTTCTTGCCGGTGACCGGGTCGAGCGCACACTTCCACATGGCGTCCCAGTCGAGCTTGCGGCGTGCCTGGCCCATCTTGTCGTCCATGTCGCGGGCGTGCGGCACCTTCTTGGCGATGTCGGCGGCGTGTGCGGCGATCTTGGTGGCCATGAGGCCATCGAGCACATCCTGGGCGTTGGGCAGGCACAGGTGCTCGGCCGGCGTTACGTAGCACAGGAAGTCGGCGCCGGAGCTGGCGGATATGGCGCCGCCGATGGCAGCGGTGATGTGGTCGTAACCCACGCCGATATCGGTCACCAGCGGCCCGAGCACATAGAACGGGGCGTTGTGGCACAGGCGCTTCTGCAGTTTCATGTTGGCGGCGATCTCGTCGAGTGCCATGTGACCCGGGCCCTCGACCATGACCTGGACGCCGGCTGCCCAGGCGCGCTTGCACAGCTTGCCCAGCTCGATCATCTCGGCGGTCTCGGTGGCGTCGTTGGAGTCGTAGAGGCAGCCCGGACGGCAGGAGTCGCCGAGCGAAATCGTCACGTCGTACTCGTGGCAGATTTCGAGCAGCTCGTCAAAGTACTCGTAGAAGGGGTTTTCGTTGCCGGTGACCTCCATCCAGCCAAACAGCAGCGAGCCGCCGCGGCTGACGATGTTCATGAGACGGCCGGTCTCCTTAAAGGTCTTGGTGACCGACTTGTTGATGCCGCAGTGGATGGTCATGAAGTCCACGCCGTCCTCGGCGTGCGCGCGCACGACCTCGAACAGGTCGTCCTTGGTGAGCTTGACCAGCGGCTTTTCCATGTAGCCGATGGCGTCGTACATGGGGACGGTGCCCACCATGAGCGGGGTCTCGTCGATGAGCTGCTGGCGGAACTGGCGCGTCTTGCCCGAGTTGGAGAGGTCCATGATGGCGTCGGCGCCAAAGTCCTCGGCAATCTTGACCTTCTTCCATTCCTCGGCGGCATCGGCCTTGTCGCCCGAGATGCCCAGGTTCACATTGACCTTGGTGGACAGGCCCTCGCCGACACCAAAGGCGCGCATGCCCTTTTTGATATGCACGATGTTGGCGGGAATGGCGATGCGGCCGTCGGCCACGCGCTCGCGGATGTACTCGGGGTCGCGATGCTCGCGCTCGGCGACCTCCTTCATCTGCGGTGTGATCTGTCCGGCGCGGGCGAAGTCGATTTGCGTGACGAGCTTGGGCTCGGTCTGTGTGCTCATTGGCACGGCTCCCTTCGTTGGCATTACCCATATCAGGTTTGCGGGTCAGGGCGGGCGCGCCCAGTCTCAGCCTGCCGTCTTGTCCTGCAAGCTCCCCGTTATGTCATGGGCTCAAGTATAGCCTGAATGGGTACGATTGACGCGATGAGCATGCCCATGGGGAGGCGAACATGGAAGACAAGCATCTATATCGAGAGACACAGTGGGACGTGTCGGCCGAGGAGGGCCGTGCGCACCATGGCCTTGTCGCGATTGGTTTTGCGATCCTTGTCGTGATGGTGATTGCCTGTTGTATCTGGACGTTTGGTGGTCGTGGCGGCGCTGTATGGGAGTTCGAGGCTGATGATGGCCTACCGATTATGACGGTGAGGAGTACCGGCGGTAATGCCAATACGCTCGCCATTCCGGGCGATTATTGGTACCCGCGCGATGAGTTTGTGCAGTTGCAGCTGAGTGGTGGGTCCATTCCAGGTGAAGAAATCGAACGCGTGACGTTTGACGCGGCGCTCAAAACGCTGACGGTGAAGCTCAAAGATCAAGGAGATGTGCCCACGACCATGGATATCGCCCTGACGGAATGGCGTCTGGAGCCTCCGTCGGGCGTCAAGGTGTCCGAGGTAGAACATGTCAAGATTACCTATCAGGACGGCTCGACAAATGAAATTGCCAGAGCCGACGGCTTGGCGGGATAGACGCCGTGCCTAGGCGGCACATTCAAAAGTGGCGGTGGTCCTACAAGGCCTGTTCGTTCAGGAAGACCAAAGTGTTTTTATTTGAAAGCTCGGGAAAGTGACGATAGCCAACGTCGAACGCGGTGAGCCCGCTTACATCCTCGAGCTTGTTTTCTGCCATCCAGCGCACCATGGAGCCGCGCGCCTTTTTGCTGGCGGTCGAGCGCTGGATGGGCTTGCCGTTGCGGATGCCTTCGCCAAAGAGGCATGTGACGACCGTGACATCGGTGGTGAGGCGGGGCAGAACGGCTTTGGCGTATTCCGCACTGGCGAGGTTGACGATCGTAGCGTTGGAGCCCGCCGGAGCGATGGCCCGTGCGAGCTTGTCGCCCCAAAACGCATAGAGGTCTCGGGCATCGTCGACGGCAAGCTTCGCGCCCATCTCCAGCCGATATGGTTCAACGGCATGAAAGGGGCGTACGCATCCGTAAAGGCCCGAGAGGATCCACAGATGGTCTTGCAGCCAGTCGAGCTGTGCGGCATCCATGACCTCGGGTGCCATGCTCTGGTATTGAATGCCGTGGTAGGACATGACGGCAGGGGAGAGGTGACGGGCGAGCGCGGGATTGCCGAGATCGCCGTTTTTCAGGATGGGCCCAAACTCATGCAGGGTGTTGAGGCAAGGCCCCAGCAGTTTGTCGCTCACGTTCCATAGCGCCTGCAGGCCGCCGCTGCCTTCATTTCGTTCGATATCTAGCAGTGCGCGATGGAGGCGAGCTGTCTCGTGCGCAAAAGGTGGAATGCCCAGGACTTCAAAAGCATCTTGGGCCGCGCGCATCTGCTTGGCGGGCGAAATGATGACCTGCGGCATGGACTCTCCTTTGCAAAAAAGAAAGTTGCGGTGAAATACGGCCCGTTTGGGGCCGTTTATGGGCCAGTTTAGTCCGTATTTCACCGCAACGGATGAAGGGTCGGTTAGGCGCGCTCGAGGAAGGCCTTGTAGCCGCGGTAGGCCTCGTAGATGTCGGCCTTGTTGGCGACCTCCCACAGGGCGTGCATGGACAGGACGGCAACGCCGGAGTCGATGACGTTCATGCCATACTCGGCCATGATGTAGGCGATGGTGCCGCCGCCACCCGCGTTGACGCGGCCGAGCTCGCAGGTCTGGAAGTCCACGCCTGCCTCGTCCATGATGTCGCGGATGAGGGCCACGTACTCGGCATCGGCGTCGTTGGAGCCGCCCTTGCCGCGGCTGCCCGTGTACTTGTTGAAGCACAGGCCGCGACCCATAAAGGCGGCGTTCTTGGTCTCGAACTTGCCGGCGTAGCCCGGGTCAAAGCCGGCGGACACGTCAGAGGAGAGCATGCGGCTGCGGGCGAGTGCGCGGCGCAGGGCCAGCGGGCTGCTCTCGCCGGCGAGCGTCATGATCTCGGCGACGGTGTTCTCGAAGAAACGGCTCGTCATGCCGGTGGCGCCCACGGAGCCGATCTCCTCCTTGTCGACGATGAGCGTGATGCTCGTGCGCTCGACATTGGCCACATTGATCTGGGCGAGTATGGAGGGGTAGGCGCAGACACGGTCGTCGTGGCCATAGCCCAGAATCATGGAGCGGTCGAGGCCCATGTCGCGGGCGGGGCCGGCGGGCACGACCTCGATCTCGGCGGAGAGGAAGTCCTCCTCCTCGACGTCGTACTGCTCCTCAAGGATGTCCAAGAACATCTGCTTGACGGGCTCCTTGGGGGCGTCCTTGTCGTCCTCGTCAAACTTGACGGGGCGGCCGCCCACGATCACGTCGAGGATCTCGGCGTCGACGGCGTCCTTGGCAGGCTTGGACATCTGCTCGCTCGAGAGGTGGATCAGCAGGTCGGAGATGGTAAAGACCGGGTCGTCTGCCTTGTCGCCGATGTTGATGTCGACGGTGGTGCCATCCTTTTTGCAGATGACGCCCACGAGTGCAAGCGGGGAGGCCACCCAGTGGTAGCTCTTGACGCCGCCGTAGTAGTGCGTGTCGAGATAGGCCATGTCGCCGGCCTCGAAGGCGGGGTTTTGCTTGAGATCCAGGCGCGGCGAGTCCACGTGGGCGCCCAGGATGTTAAAGCCCTGCTCGAGCGGGGCGGTGCCCAGGTTGACAAGCATAAGGTCCTTGCCGTGGTTGGCGGCGTACACCTTGTCGCCTGCCTTGAGCGCGCGGCCCTCGGCGATCACGGTCTCCAGATTGACGTAGCCCGCCTCCTCGGCCATCTTGATACCGGTTTTGACGCATAAGCGCTCGGTCTTGTTCTCGCTCAAAAACTGCTTATAGCCGCGGCAAAGCTCCTCGAGCTCCTCGATTTGCTGTGGCGTGTACTTTTTCCATGCGCAGGGACGCTCCATGACGCAGGCTCCTTTCGGATCGATCGTGCTGGTTGATGTACCGTGAGCCATCGTATCACGCGTGGGCCCGCGGCGGCAGGGAAGCCTGATGTGCGGTGGCCGTGGGGCGGGGAGCGTGTAAACTGGTGTGAGCAAACTGTGCCCAGCCCAAAGCGAGGTATTCAATATGTCTGACAAGCGCCGTACCTTTGCCGTCATCGACGGCAACTCGCTCATGCATCGCGCCTTCCACGCCGTGCCGCCGACCATGAACGCGCCGGACGGTCGCCCCACTAACGCGATCTTTGGTTTTCTGAACATGTTCCTCAAGATGATCGATGCCTTTAACCCCGACGGTGTGGTCGTGGCGTTTGATAAAGGCAAGCCGCGCGTGCGCATGGAGATGCTGCCGCAGTATAAGGCGCAGCGCCCGCCCATGGACCCCGATTTGCACGCGCAGTTTCCGATGATCAAGGAGCTGCTCGGTGCGCTCAATGTGCCGATTCTGCAGTCTGAGGGCTGGGAAGGCGACGATATCCTGGGAACCATGGCGCGCCTGGGCGAGGAGGCCGGCTGCGACATGCTGCTGGTGACCGGCGACCGCGACATGTATCAGCTCGTGACCGAGCACGTCAACGTGGTCTCGACTCGCAAGGGCCTGTCCGACGTGGCGATTATGACGCCCGAGAGCGTGGATGACCTGTATCACGGCATCACGCCGGCGCTCGTGCCCGATTTTTACGGTCTGAAGGGCGATACGTCGGACAACATTCCCGGCGTACCGGGCATCGGCCCCAAAAAGGCGAGCGCGCTCATCGCGCAGTACGGCAGCCTTGACGAGGTCATCGCGCATGCTGACGAGGTCAAGGGCAAGATGGGCGAAAACCTGCGTGCGCACATCGACGATGCGCTGCTGAGCCGCAAGGTCGCAACCATTCGCACCGATGCGCCCGTCGAGCTCGACTTTGACGAAATATCCTTCCCGGCGTTTTCTGCCGATGAGGTTTCCGCGGCGCTGGGTACGCTTGGTATCACCGCCATGCAGAACCGTTTCTTGGCACTGATCGGTGACGAGGGTGGCGCTGCTGCCGCTGCTAGCACGTTTGAGATGCCCACGATTGAGCGCACCGCTGCCGGCGATGCCGAGGCGCTTGCTGCCGTGGCGTCCGAGGTTGCCCGTGCGATCGAGGCGGGCGAGTGGGTCGCCGCCGTGGTGGACGACGACAAGGAAGAGGGCGCGCTCTTTGGACTGACGCGCACACTGTGGTTGGCGACGTCCAAGGGCCTGTTCGCGCTCGAGGAGGGCGACAACGGTGCGGCGGCTGAGGTTGAGGGCTTCAACTTCGTCCACGGCGTAATCCACGGTGTGCTTGCGCGCCTGTTTATGGAGGGCCGCGTGGCGAGCCCGGATACGAAGGCGCTGCTGCATGAGCTTTCGCCCATCGATTCTTCCGAGCCCGAGCTCATGGACCCGTTGTCAGTCGATTCCACGCGCATCTTCGATACCGTTGTTGCCGCCTACCTGTTGGATTCCGACCGCTCCGAGTTTGACGAGGTGTATCTGGCCGATACGTATCTGCAGATGGCGCTGCCTGCGGCGCGCGGCGCAGAGGGTGCTGGCGAGGACGCTCCTGCGCCCGCCGCTCGCACGGCGGCCTTGACGCTGGCGCTGGTTGCACCGCTGCGTGACCGCATGGCTCGCGAGAACGCCGCCAACGTGTTCGATGGGATCGAGATGCCGCTCGTGCCGGTGCTTGCCAAGATGGAGCGCGCGGGCATGCTCGTGGACCCCGACCGCCTGCACAGTCTGTCCGAGGGCCTGGCGACCCAGATTGCCGAGGTCGAGCGCAGCATTCGCGACCTGGCCGGCGACGAGACCTTTAACATCGGCAGCCCCATGCAACTCTCGCACGTGCTGTTTGATGTTATGGGACTTCCGACCAAGGGCCTCAAAAAGACCAAGCGCGGCTACTATTCGACCAACGCCAAGGTGCTGAGCGACCTTGCCCGCGACCACGAGATCGTGCGCCTGATTTTGGACTGGCGTGAGAAGTCCAAGATTAAGTCGACCTATCTGGACACGCTGGGCCCGCTGCGTCGTGGTGACGGGCGTGTGCACACCACGTACAACCAGACCATCACCGCGACGGGGCGTTTGTCTTCGAGCGACCCCAATCTGCAAAACATTCCGACGCGCTCGGAGCTGGGGCGTACCGTCAAGACGGCGTTCTCGGCGGGCGAGGGCAGCGTCTTTTTGGCGGTGGACTACTCGCAGATCGAGCTGCGCCTGCTCGCGCATCTTTCGGGTGACGAGCACCTGGTGCGCGCCTTCAACGAGGGCGAGGACTTCCATGCCGAGACGGCCGCGCGCGTATTTGGCGTGCCGGTGTCCGAGGTGACACCCGACCTGCGTAGCCGCGCCAAGGCCGTGAACTTTGGCATCGTGTACGGCCAGCAGGCCTATGGACTGTCGCAGTCGCTGCACATCTCGATGGCCGAGGCGCGCGATATGATCGATCGCTACTACGAGGCCTACCCGGGCGTGCGCACGTTCCTCGACAATGTGGTGGCGCGAGCCAAGCAGACGGGCTATGCCGAGACCATGTATGGCCGCAGACGCCATATTCCCGAGCTCAAGGCCAAAAACCCACAGCTCCGCGGCTTTGGTGAGCGCACGGCCATGAACCACCCCATGCAGGGCACCGCCGCCGACATCATCAAGATCGCCATGGCCCGCGTAAGCCGCCGCCTGGAAGAAGAGGGTTTTGCCGCCCACATGATCCTGCAGGTACACGACGAACTGGACTTTGAGTGCCCCGTCGACGAAGTCGAGCGCCTCACCGCCATGGTCCAAGACGTTATGGAACACGTTGTAGACCTACGCGTACCCCTAATCGCCGAAGCTTCGACTGGAGTGACCTGGGCAGACGCCAAGTAAGGGCGCGACCACAATTCCAAAGTAATACAAAACCAGAAGGACGCCCCTCATCAACAAGGAGCATCCTTCGTTCAATAAAAATCAGCCAAAGTATCTAGGCGCCAAGACGCCATCCATGCGGCAAGCAAGTCACCGCAGGACCTGGCCGGGCGAGGCGGGTAAGTTTTTCGTAGATTCCGCACGAGCCGGAAAGCACTTAATGTGCTTTCCGAGCGAGCCCAGGACCTGACCGAACGAAAAACTTACCCGCCTCGCCCGGCCAGGTCCGACGAGCAACGTTAACGAGCCGCCAAGATGGCGTCGATGAGCGTCAGTACGCCCCCGTCGTTGTTGCTCGGAATGCGCCATTTAGCATGCGCGTTCATGTGCTCTTCGGCATTGTCCACGATAAAGCTGTGACCGACACGCTCCAGCATGGGGATGTCGTTGTAGGTGTCGCCCACGGCGGCAGCATCGGCAATATCGATGCCCAGGTGCTCGCACAGGTGCGCGACGCCGGCGCCCTTGTCGACGCCCAGGTTCATAAAGTCGATCCACTCGCGCCCGGCGTTGGTGACGTAGAGCTTGTCCGAGAACTCGGGGCTATAGGTCTCGCGGAAAGCGGGCTCGGCGTCGTAGCCGGGGAAGAAGATCGATATCTTGTTGGACTCGAAATCAATGCCCTCAAAGCTGTCGACGTAGTTGATTGTGTTGTAGTAGACGCTGATCTCGTCGTGGTATTGATGGTCGCGGGCAAGCACGTAGAACTCGTCGAAGCAGCACAGGACGGGGACAGCGCGAGGATCCTCCGAGGCACGGCTCAAGACCTGCTGATACAGCTCCACGTCAATATTGCTCTTATAGATATAGCTGCCGCGATAGATCACGCACGCTCCGTTGTCGGGACAAAAGGCGAGGCGGTTCTTGATGCCCTCGAACATTTCCTCGAGTTTGGGGGCAGGGCGTCCGCTGGCGGGGCAGAATACAATGCCGGCGTCGGCGAGCTTGTCCAGGCGCTCATCAAGACCCTGCGGCAACACGCGCTCGTCGGTGAGAAGCGTCTTGTCCATATCAACGGCGAGAATCTTAATGTTTCCGATATTGGCGTCCGATTCGTAAGTTTGCATAAAAGCGAGCCTTTCGTTTCGAAATTGTTTCAGATGTTATAACCATCAACTCGTAGTCAGGCGTATTTTCGCAGGAACGGAGCGCATTTGCACTGCAATTCACAAAGTAATGAAAAAACTTTTCAGAAATTTGAATTTGTCGCTTGTGCTGCGGGCACTTTAGCGTAATATAGCGACCATCGAAAACGGAGACGACAAAAGAGCCGTTTACCGAGAAAAAGGTACCGTTTACGATATTTGAATTGCGCCCGGCGATAGGTGAAAGGAGAGGCAGATGCAGTTCGTAAAGATCATCACTACTGCAGACAATGCCATCCGACGCCAGCGCGCAATTTCCCGACGACGATAACAATCGTCTCTGTCCGCATGGGGCTAAATGCCCCAACAGAGTCATTTTGAGGTCGTTGGGTTTTAGCACGACATGGACGCATGTTTCTAGGGCATGTTGTGCTGCTTTTTGCTATTTAACCTGATATTGCACGGTATATGACCTTGAAATGACTTGCAACTGACCGATGTTCTAACTAGCTACCAAGGGCGAAAGGAAACAGCCATGAGCAAGGAAAAAGTCGTTCTCGCATATTCCGGTGGTCTTGATACATCCGTATGTGTCAAGTGGCTCCAGGACGAGAAGAATCTCGACGTCGTTTGCGTCTGCGGCAATGTGGGCCAGGAGGAGACCGGCCTGGATGCCAAGAAGCAGAAAGCGCTCGACCTGGGCGTTCTGGATTGCCAGGTGCTCGACCTGCGCGACGAGTTCTCCGATGAGTTCCTGACCAAGGCCATCGCTGCCAACTCCATGTACGAGAACAAGTACCCGCTGCTCTCCGCCCTGTCCCGTCCGCTGCTCGCCAAGAAGCTCGTCGAGGTTGCTCACGAGTTTGGCGCGACCTACGTCGCCCACGGCTGCACCGGCAAGGGTAACGACCAGGTCCGTTTTGAGGCCGCCGTCAAGGCCCTCGACCCCGAGCTCAAGGTTATCGCCCCGGTTCGCGAGTGGGACCTGAAGTGCCGTCCTGACGAGGTCGCCTATGCCCACGCCCACAACGTGCCGGTTCCCGAGGGTGCCAACGACAACCCCTACTCCATCGACGACAACCTGTGGGGTCGTGCCATTGAGTGCGGTCACCTGGAGGATCCCTGGAACGAGCCGCTCGACGACGCTTGGGTTATGACCAAGAATCCCGAGGACACGCCGGACACCCCGACCTACACCGAGATTGAGTTTGAGGCCGGCAAGCCCGTCGCCGTCGACGGCAAGAAGATGAAACTCTCCGAAATCGTCATCGCCCTCAACAAGATCTCCGGCGACAATGGCTTTGGCCGCCTCGATCTGGTCGAGGATCGTCTGGTGGGCCTCAAGAGCCGTGAGTGCTATGAGGTTCCCGGAGCCCTGACGCTCATTACCGCCCACAAGGCGCTCGAGGACATCTGCGTCGAGGGCGACCTGCTCAAGACCAAGATCAAGCTCGAGCAGGATTGGGCCACCGCCGTGTACAACGGCCAGTGGTACAGCCCGCTCAAGAACGCGCTCGATGCCTTTATGGCCGACACCCAGAAGTTCGTGACCGGCACCGTCCGTCTGAAGTTCTTTAAGGGCAACTGCCATGTCGTCGGCCGCAAGAGCCCGTTTAGCCTCTACGACTACGGTCTGGCTACCTACGACCGCGACACCACGTTTGACGAGAAGGCCAGCGCCGGCTTTATCGAGATTGATACGCTGTCGCTCAAGACGTGGGCAAAGGTCCAGGGCCCCAGCTCTGCTGCCGCCCAGGCTTAAGGGCCCTTCCCTTGGTATCCGCGCGGCCCATCCGCGTGATACATAACGGGCGCACGGGGTCCCTACCTTTCGTTATGCTTGCTGACACTTCTTAACATCGGTGGCCCCTACGTTCCGCCCGCATATATGATGCCGCGTCTGCGGCTGAGTCCGAGCCCCGCCGGGGTTGTCCGGCGGGGCTCCTTCTATCAATTTGACGGCTCTGCGCCTATATATATTAGGAGTATCCATTATGTTCAATACTATCGCGCATGCTTTACTTGCCCTCGCGCCCGAGTTCGATGCTGCAAGGGTCGAGGACGTCCCTATGAGCCTGAAGGCCTGGATCGATGGTTCGCAGGGCAACATCCGGAGGGAGACGTTGGGCGCCAAGTGCATGGTGCGTCACTTCTTTGCAAATTAGCTACATGGCTCCGCACACGGTGGGGAATGTGTAAAACTAGCGGTTGAAAAATCGCTTTAGCGATATGGCGCATTGCTTTGGGCGCTTGTTTTGGTATTTGGAGAAAGGGGACGGTTCCATGGCTCTTTGGGGCGGTCGTTTTGAGGCGGGCGTGGCCGAGGTCACGCAGGAGTTTGGCGCGTCGCTGCCGGTCGACAAACATCTCTATAAGCAGGATATCGCCGGCTCTAAGGCGCATGCCAAAATGCTGGCGGCCCAGGGCATCATCAGTGCCGAGGACGAGCAGGCGATTGCTAAGGGCCTGACCGGAATCGAACAGGATATCGATGCCGGCAACTTCACCTTCGACATCAACGACGAAGACATTCATATGTCCATCGAGAGCGAGCTGACGCGTCGCATCGGCGAGGCCGGTAAGCGCTTGCATACCGGACGTTCGCGCAACGACCAGGTGGCGACCGATACGCGCCTGGGCGTCAAGGCGCTCGCCAAGGAGCTCATGGAGGCAAACCTGCAGCTTCGTCATGTGCTGGTGGATGCGGCTAAGAAGTATGACAAGGTGATTCTGCCGGGCTACACGCACATGCAGCATGCTCAGCCCGTACTGCTGTCGCATCATCTGCTGGCGTATTCCTGGATGTTCGCGCGCGACTTTACGCGCCTGAAGGCCGCCTTTGATGCCGCCGACAACTGCCCGCTGGGTGCTGCCGCGCTTGCCGGCACGAGCTATCCGCTCGATCGTCAGATGACGGCTGCCGAACTTGGCTTTGCGGGTGTGATCCCTAACTCGCTCGACGCTGTTTCCGATCGCGATTTCCTGCTCGATCTGCATTACGCTGGCTCCGTTATGGCCATGCATCTGTCGCGTCTTTCCGAGGAGATCGTGCTGTGGTCGAGCTCCGAATTTGGCTTTATCACGCTTTCCGACTCGTACTCCACCGGCTCGTCCATCATGCCGCAGAAGAAGAATCCCGACTTTGCCGAGCTTATCCGCGGCAAGAGCGGCCGTGTGTATGGCAACCTGGTGCAGCTGCTCGTGACCATGAAGGGCCTGCCGCTTGCTTATAACAAGGACTTGCAGGAGGACAAGGAGGGCGCGCTCGATACCGCCCATACGCTCATGCAGTGCCTGTCCGTTATGGCCGGCATGATTTCGACCTGGACTGTCAACGAGGATGCTATGGCGCGCGAGTGCGGCGTGGGTCACCTTGCGGCTACCGACGTTGCCGATTACCTGGCTAAGCGCGGCCTGCCGTTCCGCGAGGCGCACGCCGTGGTGGGCCATCTGGTCCTGATGTGCGAGAAGCGCGGCTGCAATCTTGAGGACCTGCCGTTCGAGGTGTTCAAGGAGGCGAGCCCGCTCTTTGAGCGCGATATTACCGAGGCGCTCGATATCCCGTCGATTGTCGCCGCGCGCACGACCGAGGGCGGTACCGCTCCTGCCACCGTTGCCCTCCAGCTGGAGCGTGCCGAGGCACAGCTCGTGGCCGACGAAGGCACGTTTGGGTCGCTGACCAAGGTCGTAGAGATGGGCCACGGGGCAAAGTACGGGTTTGCTTGAGGCTTATTGGCCATTTATTGATAAATCGTTTTTGCTTCTTACGGGCGTCTGCTGATGTGGGCGTCCGTATTTTGTTGTAATGGGGGAGGGGCTTGTCGAGAACTTCTGTAGGACCTTTGGGCAGGTTGTGAAGGGGGTACGTTCACAGGCGGCAACCGACCGTCCGCTCGGTTCGGTGCGGTTGATGGGCAGTCGGATGGTACTCTAGTCGGGCTTCGAAACAGAAGTGACACATATGGAACGCTTCAATTAATTGCAGCGTTTCAATAAATAGCTTTTTGTTTAACTGCAGCTAAAACTCTGTTACGATGCAGTCCAGGCGAGTGCCGGAATGGGACTTGGGCACGCGCGAACCTACTTGAAAGGCTACCTTATGGCTATCGAGAAGACCTTCATCATGATTAAGCCCGACGCCGTGCGCGATCGCAAGATCGGCGAGATCGTTGCTCGCATTGAGCGCAGCGGCCTTGTCATCGAGCGCATGGAGATGACCACGCTCGAGCGCGCTACCGTCGAGGAGCACTACGCTCATCTGGCCGACAAGCCTTTCTTTGGCGGTCTCTGCGACTTTATGACGAGCGGTCCGGTCGTCAAGATGGTCGTTTCCGGTCTTTCTGCTGTCTCCAAGATGCGCACTCTTATGGGCGCTACCAACCCGCTTGATGCTGCCCCCGGCACCATCCGCGGCGATTTCGCTGTCGATGTCAACGCCAACGTGATTCACGGCTCCGACTGCCTGGAGAACGCCGAGATCGAGATCAAGCGCTTCTTTGGCTAAACCAGCTTTGACTCCTTAAAGCTGTTAGCGTGTGGCTTGGGCGCCGCGGAACTCCATCCGCGGCGCCCTTTTTATCCCCGTAGATTTAAAGGCACGTTCCAAAAATCTACTAAAGAGCCCCCGCCTGGATGTGTGTTCCGAGCGGGGGCTTTGGTTAGCGTATGGCGTTGTGGGTCTTTAGGCCTCGTCGACGATCTTGAGGCCGCGGGTCTGGTCGATCTCGTTGAGGAGATTGACGCGACGCTCGTGGCGGCCGCCCTCAAACTCGGCGTCGAGCCACTCGTCGACGATCATCTTGGCGAGCTCGGAGCCCACGACACGGGCGCCAAAGGCGAGCACGTTGGTGTTGTTGTGCATGCGCGAGAGCTTGGCGCTGAAGGGCTCGGAGCACACGACGGCACGAACGCCCTCGACCTTGTTGGCGGCCAAGCTAATCCCGACGCCGGTGCCGCAGATCAGGATGCCCAGATCGACGTCGCCGTTGGCTACGGCTTTGCCCACCTTGTAGCCGGCGATAGGGTAGTCGAAGCTCTCGGAGGTGTCGGTGCCAAAGTTCACGACCTCGCAGCCGCGCTCCTTCAGGTGCTCGGAAATGATGTTCTTGAGCTCGACGGCGGCGTGGTCGTTGCCGATACCGATCTTCATGAGTGGTTCCTCTCTGGTCCGTGCGGCGGAATTGCTAAAGGTTTTACCGCGTTCGACTGCATGATAGCGCGTCTTTTGCCTAAACGCTCGGGCGTTTTTTGGTCAAACGCTTTAGCGGACGCGAACATCAGCTCATCACGAAAAATGCCGCCAATTTGCTTCTGGCGGCCGTCTGCCGGAACTCGACTTGCGGTTTTTGGTGCCTTGTTATCAAATGGAGAAGTTGATACTTGCGAGAGCAACCCGCTATACATGTAGGAGATGGCTATGCCTACCGATTCCATTCGTGATACCGCGTTTTGCGATGTTTTGAACCGCGAGCTTGTCTGTGCGCTCGGCTGCACCGAGCCCATTGCCGTTGCCTATGCAGCTGCGCTGGCGAGCCAGACGCTCGGTTGCGAGCCCGAACACATGGATGTTGCCTGCTCGGGCAACATCATTAAGAACGTTAAGAGCGTGACCGTGCCCAACTCGGGCGGTATGCACGGTATTGAGGCCGCGGCCGTGCTGGGTGCCGTGGGCGGTGACGCCAAGAGCGCGCTCGAGGTGCTCGAGAGTGTTGGCGATGAAGACCGCGCTCGCGTGACCGAGCTGCTCTCCGATGCCGACTACTGCGATGTGTCGCTTGTCGAGGGTGTGCCCAACCTTTATATCAAAGTGACTGCCGTGGCCGGGGGGCATACCGCGGTCGTCGAGATCACCGATCACCACACCAATGTTACGTGCCATACGCTCGATGGCATTCCGGTGTGCGGCAAGTCGGCGGGGGAGTGCGCTGCCTGCGCCGAGCGCGTCGTGGCCGAGCGTGCCGCCGATAACGCCGATACGCCCATGTCGATTGATTCCATCATCGACTTTATCGAAGACGGTGACATTGAGGGCGCCCGCGCTGCCGTTGAGCGTCAGATTGAGCTGAATGGCGCAATCAGTGCCGAGGGCCTTGCACACGCTTGGGGCGCCGAGGTGGGCCGTACGCTGCTGGGCGCTCGTGCCGATGACGTCGCCTGCCGTGCGCGTGCGCGTGCGGCCGCCGGGTCTGACGCCCGTATGAACGGCTGTGCGCTACCGGTCGCCATTGTGTGCGGCTCGGGCAATCAGGGCATTACCTGCGCATTGCCCGTCATGGAGTATGCCGAGTACCTACGTTGCGACCACGAGCGCCTGGTGCGCGCCGTGATGCTGTCCGATCTTATCGCCGTGCATATCAAGAGCTATATTGGTGCGCTTTCGGCGTTTTGCGGTGCTATTTGCGCTGCGTGCGGTGCCGGCGCGGCGATTACCTGGCTGTGCGGTGGCACGCGCGAGCAGATCGGCGCGACGGTCTCCAATACGCTCGGTAACGTGGGCGGCATCGTGTGCGATGGCGCCAAGGCAAGCTGCGCCGCTAAGATTTCCGCTGCCGTTGATGCGGCAATTCTGGGCCACGATATGGCCATGCAGGGCCGCGGCTTCCGTGCCGGCGAGGGCCTGATTCAGGATACGGTGGAAGAGACGATCGCCAGCATGGGCTATGTGGGCCGCGTTGGCATGAAGGACACCGACGTCGAGATCCTCAACATCATGATCGGCAAGACTCGAGTTTGTTAAGACAGTTCGTCGGCTACTTGGTGTTCGTAGAAGGCTTCGATTACGGCGTTGAAGTCGCGGGCGAAGTCTTCCATGGTTCCACGCCAGGTGGCTCGGCAGGGCTTTCCTTGGCCCACATAGGCGGTTTGAATGCCGCAGTCGGGGCTGGGGAAGTCGCGCTTGGGATCGTTGCCTACCATTAAGACCTCGTGCGGCCCGAGCCCCATCACTTGCAGCTGCTCTAGATAATATGTGGCATCGGGCTTGCAGCGCGTGGCGTTGCCCATGTGCGTTACGAGCTCGAAGGGCGCGTCTGTCAGCTCGCCCCAGCCCATGCGGCATTCGATGGCCCCCTGCGGAAAGCTGGGGTTGGTAAAGAGCGCGCAGCGCAGTCCTGCATCCTGTACGGCCTGGAGCGCGGCATGTGCGCCCGGCATGGCTTTCGCATTGATCATGTCATCGTTCTTGTGCGGCAGGACTTCTCGGTCGTAGTAGGTAAAGGCCTCGTAGATGAGGGGGTCGGAGAGGCAGATGCCACACCTGCGCTCGACCTCGGTCTGGTAAAACTCAAGATTGGTGCGATTGTCCGTGCTGCTGCGGCGATTGGCGTTGAGGTCGACCAGGATGGTGCCGAGGCGCGCCATCGTGCCCCCGCGGCTGCGGCGGCTGATATCCGCGAGCATCGACGAGACATCCTTAAAATAGCGAAGGATGAACGCGTTGAGGTTGATGCTAAGAAGCGTCTCGTCCATATCGAAAACAACTGCTTTGAGCACGCGGGCACCTTTCTCGAAAAATCGTTCCAGAATCGTATGTCTGGGATACTTTACCCCAAAGCAGTGTGCCTAGCTGCTTATCGTCAACTTGTGGAGACAGTCGTTCACAAGATTGCGAAAAAGTCTCCATACGAGTAAAAAATCGCAGTTCACGCTTGAAATCGAAGTGATTTCCCCGTAATCTATACGGACGTGATTGCATAAGCGTCACATCAGTATCTGTCGGCTCCCGAGTGTTCCTAAACGTTGTGTGCTTGTCGCACCCTTCTGTAGGTCCTAGCAATCGGGGCCCCGTAGTTCGAAAGGGGTCCACCTTTGAGTGAGATTCAGAACTCGTCCATTTTCTCTCTTGACGATGTCAACGAGGAGGAGATGAACAACCTCATCGACGGTACGATTACCGACTTTGATGAGGGCGATCTCGTTAACGGCACTGTCGTTAAGATCGAGCATGACGAGGTGCTCGTTGACATCGGATTCAAGTCCGAGGGCGTTATCCCGGTCCGCGAGCTGTCCATCCGCAAGGACGCTAACCCTGCAGACATCGTTGCACTCGGTGATCCCATCGAGGCCCTGGTTCTCCAGAAGGAGGATAAGGACGGTCGTCTGGTCCTGTCCAAGAAGCGTGCCGAGTACGAGCGTGCTTGGAACCGCATCGAGGAGAAGTTCAACTCCGGCGAGAACGTCGAGGGCGAGGTTATCGAGGTTGTCAAGGGCGGCCTGATCCTCGACATCGGCCTGCGTGGCTTCCTGCCCGCTTCCCTCGTCGACCTCCGTCGCGTCAAGGACCTCACCTCCTACATGGGCACTCGCATCGAGGCCCGCGTCATCGAGATGGACCGCAACCGCAACAACGTCGTCCTCTCCCGTCGCGTCGTGCTCGAGGAGTCCCGTAAGGCCGAGCGCTCCGAGATCCTGTCCAAGCTCAAGTCTGGCATGCGTCTCCAGGGCACCGTTTCCTCTATCGTCGACTTCGGCGCCTTCGTCGACCTCGGCGGTATCGACGGCCTCATCCACATCTCCGAGCTCTCCTGGAACCACGTCAACCATCCTTCCGAGGTTGTCAAGGTCGGCCAGGAGGTCGAGGTCGAGGTTCTCGACGTCGATCTCAACCGCGAGCGCATCTCCCTGGGTCTCAAGCAGACCACCGAGGATCCGTGGCGCGCACTGGTCAAGAAGTACCCCGTCGGCGCTATCGTCGAGGGCACTGTGACCAAGCTTGTCCCGTTCGGCGCTTTCGTCGACCTGGGCGAGGGCATCGAGGGTCTGGTGCATATCTCCGAGATGGCCAACAAGCACGTCGATCAGCCTTCTCAGGTCACCCACGTGGGCGACAAGGTTCAGGTCAAGGTCATGGAGATCGACCTCGACCGTCGTCGTATCTCCCTGTCCATGAAGTCCGCTGCTGAGACTCTGGGCGTCGAGATCGAGGTTACCCCGCTGCCTTCCGAGAAGAAGGACGAGGAGACCGACGCCGAGTAAATCGGTTTGACGATCACTTGTTTTAAGGGATCCGTCCGTAATGGACGGGTCCCTTTTTGCATTTACGCCCGAGATGTTCGGTAGTGCCTGCGCGTAACGCTGCTTGGGCTATTCGCTTGCTATTGAGTTGTCGGTGCATGAAAAACGCCGACATCCCGCCTCGGGGAGGAGGCGGGAACGCACCGAGTAGACGGAGGGGTGCGGAGCGCGGTCGCGTCTCGACTGACGACGTTGCCCATCGACGGAACTATTGTAGCGCATGGGTGGTTCTTGGTTTATCATGTCGAGCGCTTGTGTTGTGCCGTTGCCTGCGGTGGCGGTGTGCTACACTCTTGCACTGCTGAGTGGGCCAGACGGTTGCGCGATGTGCTGCTTGCAGCACGCGTGAGGAAAGTCCGGGCTCCAGAGGGCGGGATGCCGGCTAACGGCCGGGCGGAGTGATCCGACGGAAAGCGCCGCAGAAAAGAAGACTCCCACCTGCGTCGCAAGGCGTAAAGGGAAAAGCTGAAACGGTGGTGTAAGAGACCACCAGCGTCGTGGCAACACGGCGGCTTGGCAAGCCCCATCCGGAGCAAGCGCGAATAGGAACGCTATGGGCCGGCCCGGTCCGCGTTCGGGTAGCGTGCGTGGAGCTGCACGGTAACGTGCAGACAAGATAAATGACCGTTCACGACAGAACCCGGCTTATCGGCCCACTCGGCACTTTGTTGACGCTGCGAACCCGTCAGCGCGGCAATCTGCCTTTCAAGCCTTCGGGCATGACCATAAGGTCAATGCCCTCGTCTTTCAAGGCACCTTGCTCGCGCTGACGGGTTCTCGCTTTCGTTGACGGAATCATCGGCGTTGTCATTCTTTTTACTAGGGTTATCGTATTATTGAGGCTGTTTGTTGCTTTGCTTGTTGTTGAGGGGCTTTGTTGGACAGCTATTTTACTCTGCAATCGAATATTGAGGTTTCGGGCGAGTTTGTGGACCGCAAGAGCCGGTTTATTGCCCAGCTGGTCCATATTGAGTCCGAGGACGAGGCGAATGCCTTTATCGAGATGGTTCGCAAGCGTCATTACGACGCTCGACACAATGTTCCCGCGTGGATTTTGGTCGATGGACGCGAGCGCCAGAGCGATGATGGTGAGCCGAGCCGCACGAGCGGTATGCCGACACTCGAGGTGTTGCGCGGTGCGGAGCTCAAAAATGTTTGCTGCGTAGTGACACGCTATTTTGGTGGTACGTTGTTGGGGCCCGGTGGCTTGGTACGCGCCTATACCGCGGCGACGCAGGCGGCGGTGGCCGCGGCTCAGGAGGCCGGGCAGATCGTCGAGATGACGAGTGTCGTGCCTGTTGACGTGCATGTGGCCTATCCGCAGTATGAGCAGGTGCTTCGCTTGGCCCAGGATTCCGGTGCCAAGGTTTCGGATACCGAGTACGCGGATGCTGTGACACTTCATTTGGTGTTTAAGGCGGGGGAGCAGGAGCCGTTTTGCGTTAAGATGCGCGAGCTTATGGCGGGGCGCGAGGAGATTGAGGTCAGCGCTCCCGAGTTTGCTGAGTTCTAACGACGACGGCCGGCGTGCATTTGGATGAATCCCAAGCGCGCCGGCTGTCGTTTTATGTTGCTGCCGTTTACTCGGCGAGCTGCTTTAGCACATCGCAGGCGATCTCGACGGCATCGTCGATGCAGCCGGGGCAGCTGCGGAGCGGACCCTTGTCCGATCCGATGCCCTTGAGCGTGCCGCAGACGGTCGTCGTGTTCTTCTCGCCAAAACGCTTGGCGATTTCGCGCGACAGCTTGTAGGTATGGCCCTTGGTCTTGGGGTTTTCCATGCCATCGCTCATTACAAAGCCCATGATGGCCACGGCACCCGAGATGGCGCCGCAGGTTTCGGTCATGCCGCCCATGCCGGCGCCAAAGCCCTCGGTGAGGGTAAAGGCGACCTGGGGGTCGAGCCCGACGGCGGGCGCGAGCGTGCAGGCGACGGCCTGCGCGCAGTTAAAGCCGCGGGCGTGGTACTCGGCAGCCTGAGCCTGACAGGCGGTGATGTCGAGCTGGGCTGTATCGATTTGCTTCATCGGTGTCTCCTTGATTACGGTGTACCCGCCTATGGTACCCTTGCTGGCGCATTCGCTTATCGAGACCGCAGTGCATATCTCATTGTTTTTCGCCATCGAACACTTTCTTAAGATTTGGGACAAATAAACCTGATTAATTTGTCCCATAACCTATCGGCGGGATGGGTTGAGAGGGGTGCGGGGTAGCGGTATCGTGAACCGAATAAAAACAAAACCCAAGTAAGGGAGTTGGATATGAGCGAGCAGACCATCGGAACTACATGTGTTCAGGGCGGCTATCACCCGGGAGATGCCGAGCCGCGCCAGGTGCCCATCTACCAGTCCACCACGTGGAAATACGACACGTCCGAGCACATGGGCAAGCTGTTTGACCTGGAGGAGTCGGGCTACTTCTACAGCCGTCTGCAGAATCCCACGTGCGATCTGGTTGCCGCCAAGATCTGCGAGATGGAGGGCGGCACCGCTGCGATGCTCACGAGTTCGGGCATGGCCGCGAACTTCCTCGCGATCTTTAACGTGGCCGGTGCCGGTGATCACGTGGTCGCGAGCTCTGCTATCTACGGCGGTACGTATAACCTGCTCGCCCACACCATGGGCCGCATGGGCGTGGCTTGCACGTTTGTCGCCCCCGACTGCACCGATGAGGAGCTGGAGGCAGCCTTTGAGCCCAATACCAAGCTCGTCTTTGGCGAGACGATTGCCAACCCCGCCCTTGCCGTGCTCGATATTGAGCGCTTTGCCAAGGCCGCGCATGACCACGGCGTGCCGCTGATGGTCGACAACACCTTCCCGACGCCCGTGATGTGCCGTCCCTTTGAGTGGGGCGCCGACATCGTCACGCACTCTACCACCAAGTACATGGATGGGCATGCGGCCTACCTGGGTGGCGTGATCGTCGACCACGGCCAGTTTGACTGGATGGCCCATGCAGACAAGTTCCCGGGTCTCACCACGCCCGACGAGAGCTATCACGGCGTGACCTATGCCGAGAAGTTCGGTCGCGAGGGTGCCTTCATTACCAAGGCAACCGCTCAGCTCATGCGCGACCTCGGCCCCATGCAGAACCCGCAGGCGGCGTTTTTCCTGAATAGCTCGCTCGAGAGCCTGCATGTGCGTATGCCGCGTCATTGTGAGAACGGCCTGGCCGTTGCTAAGTTCCTGCAGAGCCATCCCAAGGTGCGCTTTGTGAGCTATCCGGGCCTGGAGGGCGATAAGTACTATGACCTGGCTCAGAAGTACATGCCCAACGGTACCTGCGGCGTCGTGAGCTTTGGCTTTAACGGTGGTCGCGCGGCGGCCGAGACCTTTATGAAGAGCCTTAAACTCGCCCAGATCGCCACGCATGTGGCCGATGCTCGCACCTGCTGCCTGCATCCCGCTAACGCCACGCACCGTCAGATGAACGATGAGGAGCTCATCGCCTGCGGCATCTCCGCCGACATGGTGCGCCTGTCGTGCGGCCTCGAGGACACGGCCGATCTGATTGCCGACCTTGAGCAGGCGCTCGAGCAGTGCTAGGCTAGCTTCTCGTATGAAGCGACGGAGCCTCTTGGGGTTCCGGTGACATATAGTTCCGATTCCGTAGGCGGGACCCCAATCGCGGCTGTTTGCAGGCGATTGGGGCCCCGTTTTTGTGTTGCGCCACTCGAAAGGATGGATATGGAGAAAACCGCAGAGCAGCTGCGCCGCGAGCACATTGCCCTAGAGGGCGACACCCATGGCAAGAACAAATGGGCGATTCTGTTTACCGTGCTCATCATGACGTTTATGGCGTGTCTGGATTCGACCGTCGTGACCGTGGCACTGCCCGTGATGCAAAAGGAGCTGGGCGTGGGCCTCGACCGCATCCAGCTGGTGAGCTCGGTGTATCTGCTTGCGACATGCGTGGCTATGCTGCCGTTTGGCCGTCTGGGCGACGTGCGCGGCAAGGTGGGCGTATTCCAGTTGGGCGTCATCGTCTTTACGGTCGGCTCGCTGCTGTGCGGCCTTTCGGCCTCGCTCGAGGTTCTTATTCTGGCTCGCATTGTCCAGGGCGTCGGTTGCGCGGCGGCCATGGCCAACAACATGGGCATTATTACCGAGTCCTTTCCGGCGCGCGAGCGCGGCCGCGCCATGGGCATTCTCGCGACCTTCGTGGCCCTCGGCATGATGTGTGGCCCCGTGCTGGGCGGCATGCTGGCGGCAAGCTTTCCCTGGGAGAGTATCTTCCTCATCAACCTGCCCATTGGCGTCATCTCATTTATCGTGGGGCTCTATACGCTGCCGCATGTTAAGCCGGAGGCTGGTGAGCGCCCCATGTCCCTGATCGAGGCCGCTCGTCGCTGCTTTGCAAATTCGGCCTTCACCATCAACCTCGCCTGCATGCTCATCGTGTTCGTTGGTATTGGCGCATCTGAGTTTGTGCTGCCGTTCTATTTCCAGGATGCCCATGGCTTTAGCTCCGATATTTCCGGACTGCTCTTTTTGGCGCTGCCGATGGTGAATGCCTTTATCGGCCCGCTTTCGGGTACGGTTTCGGACCGTGTTGGCTGCGAGGGCCCTACGGCGGTTGGCCTGGGCGTGTACGTGTGCGGACTATTTGCGGTAAGCACGCTCGACGAGCACTCTTCCATCCCTGTGATCGTGTGTTGCGTCGCGTTTATGTCGTGTGGCACGTCGATTTTCCAAAGTCCCAATAACTCGCTGTATATGGGCTCGGCTCCGCGCGAAGCGCTCGGCTTTGCGGGCAGCCTGGGTAGCCTTGCGCGCTATGCGGGTATGGCAGTGGGCATTACGGCGGCATCGCATATCCTCTATGGGCAGATGAGCGTGGCGATGGGCGAGGCCGTGACCAGTATTGTTGCAGGTCGTCCGGATGTGTTCCTGTTTGGTTTTCGCTCGGTATTCTACGTGCTCATGGCTGTGGCGGCAGCGGGCTTTGCACTCGCCATGGTGCGTTTGGTGAGGATGCGCGCCCGCCATTAGTGTGTTGAGAGGCTGTCTGCCACGATTCGCGCCGTCCCAAAAAGACTGGTTTGTGGTGCGATGCGGCTTGTGGGGCGGTCGGGGGTCGGTCCGTGGTAGACTATCGAACAACGTTTATTAATCGCGCGGCATCCTTGCCGCGAGAAGGGGTTGCGCCATGCAGGAGCTTGAGGATCGTATTCGCCATGACGGCATCGTAAAGGCCGGTAACGTCCTTAAGGTTGATGCCTTCCTCAACCACCAGTGCGACGTTGAGCTGTTCGACCACATGGGCGCCGAGTGGGCCCGTCTGTTCGAGGGCGTCGAGATCAACAAGATCCTGACGATTGAGGCTTCGGGCATTGGCATGGCCTGCATCGCGGCTCAGCATTTTGGCGGTGTGCCGGTGGTCTTTGCCAAGAAGGCGCAGTCCATCAACCTCGACGGCGAGCAGTATGCCACGACCATCTACTCCTTTACCAAGCAAAAGGAGTACCCGGTCATCGTTGGTAAGCGTTTCCTGTCCGAGGGCGACAAGGTCCTGATCATCGACGACTTCTTGGCTAACGGCTGCGCGCTCGAGGGTCTTATCAAGATCTGCGAGGCCGCGGGTGCCGAGGTTGCCGGCATCGGCATTGCCGTGGAGAAGGGCTTCCAGGGCGGTGGCGATAAGCTCCGCGAGCGTGGCTTCCGCGTTGAGAGCCTGGCCCGTATCGCCGATATGGACTGCGAGACCGGCGAGATCACCTTCGCCTAAGCGCGCAACACAAGCGATTGGTATGCGATGTGACAAAGGGACTGTCCCTTTGTCACATTTTTTGTATGAGGGGAGGTGCTGATATGGACGAGAACAAGATGGGATGGCGCGAGTATGCGCGCTATGCCGAGATGTCGGTCGAGGAGTTGGCACGCGACTGCGAGGTTCAGGTGTTTCGTGCGACGGGCCCGGGTGGCCAGGGTGTGAACACGACAGACTCTGCGGTGCGTATGAAACATATCCCTTCGGGAATTACCGTGACGGCGCGCGAGAGCCGCAGTCAGTTCCAAAACCGTAGTAGCTGCCTGCGTAAGCTGCGCGCTGAGCTTGAGCGTCGCGGGCGTCCACCGCGCCGACGCGTAAAGACCAAGGTGCCCCAGCGCTCTCGCCAGCGCAGGCTCAACGACAAACACTTCAACGCCATTAAAAAGGCCAACCGTCGCAAACCGGGCAGCGACGAATAGCCTCCTCATAAGTTGCGGTGAAATAGGGACTGTTTTGCGGCTTTAGCTGCATAAACAGTCCCTATTTCACCGCAACTTAGGGATGGCTAGTGGGTGGGGTGCCAGACGAGGAGGGCGCCGCTGAGGATGTCGACCTCGATGCGCGAGGCGACAACGGGCTCGCCGTCGGCTTGGATGGGGTAGTCGGGCTCCTCAAAAGTTAGCTCGGCATGGCGGCAGTGGCGCATACGAACCGGTGGCAACTTGGTATGGTGGCCGTCCTTGGCCGAAAGAAACATGGGCAGGGCAACCGCGCGAGGGACAGGGCCGCATGCGTAGCAGACGTCGAGCATGCCGTCGCAGGGGTCGGCATCTGGGCAGATACGATAGCCCGAGCCATACGTGGGACCCAGCTGAATCGCCATGATAATCGCCCTCATGCGCTCGGCGGGCGCGCCGTCAAAGCTGGCTGTCATGGGGTAGTTGCGATAGCGCAGGCCAAACTGCTCAAGTCCCGAGAGGGTGTAGAGCGGAGCGCCCGTCAAGCCGGTCTTTTTGCGCAGTTCGGTGGTGCCAAGGCCGATGGCGGCATCAATACCGACGGAGAGCGTCTGGTCGTAATACTCGACGATCGCCTCGCCGCTGCCGTATGCGGGGTTCCATGAGCGAATCCGCCCGATGTCCTGACGCTGCAGCTCACAGGTGAGCAACGCGCCAAAATCCTTGCCGGAGAAATCTTCGATGCCGAGCGTCTGGGCAAAATCGTTGCCAGAGCCCACGGGCAGGACGGCAAGAGCGGGGCGGACGTCCTCCTTTTGCGTCATAAGCCCGTTGACGACCTCGTGGATCACGCCGTCGCCGCCAAGGGCGATAACGGTTCGATAACCCTGGGCTCGCGCGGCAAGCTCCTTGGCGTGCCCCGTGCGTTCGGTCAGCACCAAGTCAAACTGGGATGCGCGCGCGGTCATATCCAAAAAGCGCTGCAGGCGCTCGGCAACCTCGCGCGCCGCACCCGACTGGGCGGCTGGGTTGGCGATGATGAGCGTGCGACCAAAATCAGTTGCGTGCATGGGGCGACTCCCGGCGTGTGGCATGACGGTGCGGTCGCGCTCAGGTCGAATTGCCCCCGATTGTGGCTGCACGGCGATTATTACATCTACTCTATCAGGTCGTTGTGGCGCTCGATAGCATCCGCTACTGTGCCGCCCTCATCCACAATAAGCGAACGGCGCTTGGGTGAGATGATGCGCTGGGCGGGGTACACGCCGCGGTGTCCGCCGGTTAGGTAGCTGATAAAGGCCACGATGACAAAGAACCCGGCGGCCGTGCCGTGGAACAGGTCGATGGCCATCATGCAGGTGGTGATGGGCACGTTGAGGCCGGCGCAGAACACGCCGAGCATGCCGAGAGCCGCCAGAAAACTGGGGTCAAGCCCGGTAAGGCAACCGATCCAGCCACCGAGTGCCGCACCGATGCCAAACAGGGGCGTGACCTCGCCGCCTTGGAAGCCCGCGCCCAGGGTAAGCGCTGTGACGACCAACTTGATGGCTGCGTCCGCCAGGGTGGTGTTGCCTGCAAATCCGGCGCCGGAAAGCCACGTGGAAAGGCCGGCGTAGTCCCAGGCGTCGAGGAGGGCATAGGCGGCCAAAACCACGAGTGCGCCTATGAGTGCGCGGACGAGGTAATTGGTGATAAAGCGACCGTACAGGCTTTTGACGGTTCGAACCGACCAGGCAAAGAGGCGTGCCGTCAGGCCGAAGATAATTGCGCTGATAACAACGATGACAACCGTCCGTGGTGTCATGTTGGGAACGCTGGCGATGTCATTCGCCTCGTACTCGGTTCCCAAGGCAAGCGACGTAAAGTAGCCGGTAAACGAGGCGACCAGGCAGTAGATGCCCGCGGTGTAGTCGATCTTTCCGATAAAGCACATCTCCATGCCAAAGAAAGCTCCGGCAAGGGGCGAACCGAATACGGCGCCAAAGGCCGACGAGATGCCGGCGAGCATGAGGTCGTGGTGGTCATGCTTTTTGAGGTGGGCGAGGCTCGAGATGTTGCTGGCGATGGTGCCGCCAATCTGCACCGCGGCTCCCTCGCGACCGACCGATCCGCCCGTTAGGTGCGTGAGCGTAGAGCAGACGAAGGTGAGGACGGCCATGCGCATATGGATGAGGCGTGTGCCCAGAGCGGAGTCGATGACCAGGTTGTTGCCTCGTTTGGCAGCAAGGCCGTGGTTTTTGTACACCCATGCGGTGGCAATGCCCACAACGGGAAGCAATGCGTAGACCCACGCGTGGTGCTCGCGATAGTCGGTTGCGATATTCAGCGAGGCCAAAAACGCCCAAGCGGCAACGCCCATGGCGAGCGAGGCGATGACGACGAGCACGAGCAACTTGGCGCTCGCGAGTAGGTTGCGGGCGTTGCGGCGCGTGTCGGCAGCCAAGAGATGCTCGGAGCGGGTGAGCTGTTGCCTGCCTGCCATGATGACGTCATTAAGGGAGAAAAGGCCGCCGTCGTCGAGCGGCTGGGAATGATCCTGCGCCTCGTTTGCGCTTTCGGGTTTGTCGGTAAAAGCCATACGTTCCTCTTTTGGGTTGCAACACGAGCATTATAAAACGCGGTAAACGCGACGAGCCGGTGGGTTGGTTTCCATTCTGTTTCGCGGCTTGCAACCGACAGGTGTATTTGCGGGTACAGGCCGAGTCGCGGTCGTGCGTCGGGGGGATTATACTGAGACAAGCATAAAGAATCGGCGCTCCTGTTGTGCGCCGTGGCATTAAGAGGTGCATATGGCTGAGAAACTCATTCCGTTGGAGGACGCACAGGCGATCGTCTTGTCGCACGTGAATCGCACCGAAGTTGTCGAGATTCCCGTGTGGCAGGCCGCCGGTCTTCCCTTGGCAGAGGACGCGGTGGCCGATATCGACATTTCGCCGTTTGCCAACAGCGCTATGGACGGATATGCCGTGCGCTCGGCGGACTTGGCGCAGACATCTGGCGAGGCGCCGGTGACGCTCGACGTTATCGGACACGAGGCCGCGGGCCATGTGTTTGAGGGCACAATTGGCGCGGGCGAGACCGTCCGCATCATGACGGGCGCGCCGGTACCCGAAGGTGCCGATGCCGTGGTGAAATACGAGATCGTCGAGGTGCTTGACGGCGACGGCAACGAGGGCTCGCACGTGAGCTTTTCGGCGCCTGCTAAAGTGGGGGAGAACGTTCGCTCTGCCGCCGAGGAGGCCCATGCCGGCGATGTTGTGATGCACGCCGGCGAGGTTGTGGCCCCGGCCGGCGCTGGCCTGCTGGCAAGCGCCGGTTGCGCGAGCGTGAAGGTCCATGCCGCTCCGCGCGTGGGCATTATCTCGCTGGGCACGGAGCTGGTCGCGCCGGGTGAGCTGCCGGCACGCGGGCAGATTCGCGACTCCAATTCGTCGGCGTTGATGGCCGAGGCACTCGATGCCGGCGCCGACCCGGTGTTCTATGGCATTGCGCCCGATGATGAGCAGGCGATTGCCGAGCTGGTGCATCGCGCCGTGCAGGAGTGCGATTTTGTCATTACGAGCGGCGGTGCCTCGGCGGGCGATTACGACTACGTGACGGCGCTGGTCAAGCGCGAGGGCGAGGTGCTCTTCGACCGCATTTCGATGCGTCCCGGCAAAGCCATCACGTTTGGCCTGCTTGGGGGCAAGCCGTATTTGGGGCTTTCGGGCAATCCCGCGGCGGCGTATGTGGGCTTTGAGATGCTCGCCCGCCCCGCGATCCGCAAGATGCGCGGCTTTGCCGAGGGTGCGCGTCCCGTGCAGCAGGCGATATTGACGCACGGCGTAAAGAAGCGCCAGGACCGACGCTTCTTCGATCGCGCCACGGTTTTGCGCGACCCCGAGACCGGTGAGCTGTTGGTGACCGAGGCCAAGACGCAGAATTCGGCGCTGCTCGGCACGATGCAGCGGGCCAACTGTCTACTGCGTATTGACGAAGGACCGTGCGAGCTCAAGGCGGGAGATGTCGTGGACGTTGTTCGCGTCGACCTGCCCGAGGGCGCCGTGTTGTAGGAGGAATGCTATGGAGTTGAAGATTTCGATTGTGACGTGCTCGGATACGCGCGATCTTGCCCAGGACGAGGCCGGAGCCGCACTCGAGGAACTTATCGAGGCACAGGGCTGGACGGTCGCCTCACATGTGGTCGTGCGCGATGACGTCAGCGAGATTGGTGATGCCATTGTGGAAGCCGCCGATGAGTGCCACGCCCATGTCGTGCTCACCTGCGGCGGCACGGGGCTTTCGATGCGCGATGTGACGCCCGAGGCGACGCGTGCCGTCTGCGATCGCGACGTGCCGGGTATTGCCGAGGCGATCCGTGCGTACTCGATGACCAAGACGCGCCGCGCCATGCTCTCGCGCGCCGTGTGCATGCAGCGTGGGCATACGCTTGTCATCAACTTTCCGGGATCCACGAAAGCGGCCCGCGAAAGCTGGGAGGCCGTGAGCGATCAACTGGAGCATGCGGCCCAAATGACGGCGGGCGGCGGGCACGCCAAATAATCGCACTACCTGCGGCGGAGCGACTTTACGAGTCGCTCCGCCTTTTTATGCAGCAACAGCGCGGAACGTCCTGAGACTATCGGCAAAAGAAAATTATCAGACGAGAAATCTTTATCACTTACATTATTCGCGTGAAAGTATAATCTGAATGCAGATTATAGCTCGCGGTGGGGTACCCGGGCACAAGGTCCGAAAGGGTTGAATATGTTCGATATGGTTTCTCGCCGCGGATTCGTCTCGCTTTCTGCTGTCGCCGCTGCCGGCCTTGGTCTTGCCGGCTGCTCGGGCAGCAAGACGTCCGAGCCGGCCGGATCCGATGCCGGTTCTGCCAAGGCATCTTCCAAGAAAGCTGTCGAGCTGCAGGTCTTTGCCGCCAACTCGCTCGAGAAGGCTCTGCCCGAGGTCCAAGAGCTCTACACCGACCAGACCGGCACCACGTTTGCAGACACGCAGTTTAAGGCGTCTGGCGACCTTGTCGAGCAGATGCGCGCCGGCGCCACGGTCGACGTGCTCATCACCGCCTCCAAAGGCACCATGGACGACGCCGAGGCCGCCGAGCTCGTCGATGCCGACACCCGTGAGGATATGTTCGTCAACGACCTTGTGATCATTCGTGCTGAGGGTTCCGACACCAAGATCGAGGCCATCGCCAACGTCGCGAATCTGGACGGCAAGATCGCCATCGGCGACGCCAAGACCGTCCCCGCCGGCAAGTACGCCAACCAGGCCTTAGCTTCTGTGGGTCTCTACACCGGCACCGAGGGCGACGACGGCGAGTATGCACCCGAGCTTGCCGACAAGGTGGCCCTGGCCGACAAGGTCGGCACCGCTGCGTCTTACGTCTCTACGGGCGACTGCGTGGCCGGTTTTGTCTACAGCTCCGATATCTTCCGCTATGACGGCATCGAGGAGGCCTTTGTGTGTCCCGAGGACTCGCATAAGCCCATCGTGTATCCGGGCGCTGTCGCCGATGGCTCCGAGCACGCCGACGAGGCCAAGGCGTTTATCGACTTTTGCCTGTCCAACAAGAAGGCTCAGAAGATTTGGGCTAAGTACGGCTTTGAGCTTTCCGAGTAGTGCGGCTTGGCGCGATAATTCCATCGTTTTGTGTTTCACTCCGTCCTTGTATTCGCTTGGAGCTTTTCGTGCTTAATAGATTCCGCATGCTTGTCGCCTGTGCTTTGACCTTCGCGCTTTGCTGGGTGCCGGGATTTGCGTTTGCTGGGGTCGCTGAGGACGGGGCCCAGGTTGCTGCGACCGCTCATGGGCTTTCCTATGGGATCGAGGGTTTTGAGCGGTTGGCCAAGGGGACCGCTCGTGCCATGGAGGGCCAGCCTGAGGGCTACCGGTTTCCCGTTGACGAGGACGTGGACCTTGTGGTGGCGCCTGCTGCCGATCGCGTTGTGGTGTGGATATCGCCCAGGGCGGTCGAGAAGTATGAATTGGATCCGCAGGATAACGAGTGCGTATCGGGTCTCAAGGCCCTCGTCTGTGAGCTCGACAGCGCAAACTGCATGGGAGGTGCGCAGCTTGGGGACGTGGATCTTCCTTGGTATGTCACGGCGGAAACAACGTTTAATGCCGGCGGGTATACCTATGGCTTTGATGTGCGTGGTGCGGATGGGGACCGCTATGTGGTGATTGCATCGGCCTCGGGTGATGCCAAGGGCGGCGCGCGTTGGCTTGATAGCGCTCAAATGGTAGAAGCATCGTCTGTCGTGTTGCGGGATGAGCAGGGTCCCTTGACCTCTCTGGCCTCCTTTTTGGGCGACATCGACTATCGCCCGCTTTGGGTGTCCATAAAAACGAGCGGCCTTGCCCTGCTGATTTCCTTTGCGCTGGGCCTGTTCGCCGCGTGGAAGACTATGGGTACCTCGAGTCGCATCAAGGGCCTGCTCGACTCGGTCTTTACGATTCCTATGGTGCTGCCGCCCACGGTCTGCGGCTTTCTGCTCCTCATGCTATTTGGCCGCTCGACCGGGGTGGGCCAGTGGCTCATCGCGCACGGCATCTCGATTGTCTTTACGTGGCCGGCGGCGGTCATTTCGGCCGTCGTTGTGTCGTTTCCGCTGGTCTACCGCACGGCACTCGGAGCCTTCGAGAGCCTCGACACGCAGATGCTCGATGCCGCGCGAACCCTGGGATGGTCTGAGCATCGCATCTTTACCAAGCTTATGATGCCGCTTGGCTGGCCCTCGATTGCCGCCGGCGCGGTGCTTGCCTTCGCGCGTGCCATGGGCGAGTTTGGCTGCACCCTGTTCTTTGCGGGCAACTACGCCGGCATTACCCAGACCATCCCTATCGCCATCTACTTTGAGTGGATGGGCGGCAACACCTCGGTGGCCCTCTTTTGGGTCGTTGTCGTGATCGTGTTTAGTTTCCTGGTCATTTTGTTCATCAATATGTACACGGCGCATTCGCAAAAGTACCGCGAGCGCGGCCTGTCCCACGCGGAGCGCAAGCAGGCCAAGCAGCTGGGTAGCCAGATCGATTCGCTCGACCCAGTGGGCGGCGATGCGCTGCGTATCGATCGCGAGGCGCTGGCCGAGCTCATGCGCGATGACGCAGCACCGCAGGGAGGTCGATAAGCTATGTCGCTCGTTTTGGATATCAAAAAACGCTATCCCGGGTTTATGCTCGACATGCAGCTTGAGGCCGGCGAGGAGCGTGTGGCGCTCCTGGGCGCCTCGGGTTGCGGCAAGAGCTGCACGTTGCGCTGCATTGCCGGCGTGGAGACACCCGACGAGGGCAAGATCGTCGTCAACGGCGTGACCTTCTTTGACTCTGCGGCGGGCATCAACCTTTCGCCCCAGGAGCGAAAATGCGCCCTGATGTTTCAAAACTATCAGCTGTTCCCTAATATGACGGTGGCCGATAACGTGTGCGCCGGCGTTGAGGGTGCAGGTGACGCCGCAGCGCGTAGACAACTTGCCGAGCGCTACCTGGGCATCTTTGGACTGGCCGACTTTGCCGACCGTTATCCCGCGCGCCTCTCGGGCGGCCAGCAGCAGCGTGTGGCGCTTGCTCGCATGGTGGCGGCACACCCGGGCATTTTTATGTTCGACGAGCCCATGAGCGCGCTCGACGCGTATCTCAAGAGCGCGCTTGAGCAGAACATGCTCGACCTGTTCGACGTCTGTAACCGTACCGTGCTCTACGTGAGCCACGATATTGACGAGGCATGCCGCCTGTGCGAGCGCATTTGCGTGATGCATAACGGGCATGTGGAGGAGATCGGCTCCGTCGAGGACGTGGTCCGCCGGCCGCAAACCTTGGCTGCGCTGCGTCTGACGGGCTGCAAGAACACAAGCCGGGCGCGCAAGATCGGCGACGAAGAAGTTGAGGCCCTCGACTGGGGCATGACCTTTAACGTGGGTCGCGAGGTTCCCGATAATGTGGCGTACCTGGGCATTCGCGCAAGCTACTTCCATGTTGACAATCGCGCGGAGCGGGGTCGCAACAGCTATGATTTGCACGTGGCCCGAGTGAGCGATTCACGCTTTGAGCGCCTGGTGCTGTTGGACGTGCCGCGTACTGATGCGCCCACGCGTCTGCAGTGGAAGGTCAACAAAGTGGGCATGCCTGTCGACGAGCTGCCGCAAGCAGGCGAGACGCTGCGCATGCATTTTGATGCCAGCAGGATCCATTTGGTTTGTCGTTGATGCGGTGGGCGATGCGGGCGAGGAGGTAGTCCTCGACCGCTTTGTTTCCACTTTACCGCTCGCCGATTTCTATATGACAAAATCTTGTCAATCTGATAATTATTTATCAGACAGCGAGGTGTTCGCATCCCGCAGCTGTCGTACGATTGTCAACGGTGTTCGCATGGTCGATGACCGTTGATATAGTTGACCTCAACTGGTTAAGGAGGGTGCGCACATGCCGCAGACGACATACATTCGCCGCGTTGTCGCGCGTGCCCTATATATCGCTCGGAGCCGCATATGAGCAGGTATGTTCACGGCTCCGGGAGAGACGACGCACAATTAAATAGTCAACCGCAAAGCAGGTTCCCCAAAATTCCGGGTTTGAGCACGGCAGGGCAATCGCCGCCCGTCGTGCATCGATACCGCTGTTATCCGTTTTTGGTTCGAGAGGGGAACCGCCATGGCTGAAGAATTCGATTTCCATCCGATGTGGGAGAGCCTCGGCATGAATCTTGCCGACCACGACATGCTGCTGGGCGCCGTGGGCCAGATGTACGGCGATATGTTCTTGACGCAGAACAATCGCCCCAAGTCCACGTCCTACCTGGACTTTGTGGCCACCAACATCCACAGCGGCCGTATTAAGGAGATGCTCGACAAGAAGGAGGCCGGCGAGGCCACCAAGATCGTCGGTTCGTTCTGCGTGTACGTGCCCGAGGAGATTGTGCTCGCCTGCGACGGTATTCCCGTGGGCCTGTGCTCGGGTGCCGATTGGGCAACCGATAAGGTCGAGGAGCATCTGCCGCGCAACACCTGCCCGCTTATCAAGAGCTTTGCCGGCTTTAAGCTGGGCGAGGTCTGCCCCTACATTGAGTCGAGTGACTTGGTGGTAGGCGAGAACACCTGCGATGGCAAGAAGAAGGCCTACGAGTTTTTTGCCACGCAAAAGAACATGTACGTCATGGATATTCCCAACGTACACGACGAGTCGACGCTCGTGACCTGGAAGGCCGAGGTCAAGAAGCTCGCCGCCAAGATCGAGGAAGAGTGCGGCGTCACGATTACGCCTGAGCGTCTGAAGGCCGCCATCCACGCCGTCAATGAGAAGCGTCGCGCCCTGCAGCGCCTCGCTGCCACGCGCGCTGCCGACCCTGCGCCCATCAGCGGTCTTGACAGCCTGCTGACCGTTCAGGCCGCCTTTATGGACGACACGCCACGTCTGACCGGAGCCATTAACGATATGGCGGCCGAGTGTGAGCAGCGTGTCGAGGTCGGCGAGGGCGTGGCGCCCAAGGGGACTAAGCGCATCCTGTACACCGGTACGCCCATGGCCGTGCCCAACTGGAAGCTGTTCAACCTCATCGAGAAAGCCGGTGGCATTGTGGTAGGCGAGGAGTCCTGCACGGGCTCGCGCTATTACAAGGACCTGGTCGACGAGTCCGGTGAGACGGTCGACGAGATGCTCGATGCCATCGCCGAGCGCTACTTTAAGATCAACTGCGCCGTCTTTACGCCCAACGACCAGCGTATGAAGGACATTGTCCAGATGGCCAAGGACCTGCATGCCGACGGCATCGTCGACGTGGCCCTGCAGTTCTGCACGCTCTATGAGATGGAGTCCTTCGCCGTGGAGAAGGCCACCGAGGAGGCGGGCATTCCGTTCATGCACATCACGACCGACTACGCCGGCGAGGACGCAGGCCAATTGCAGACGCGCATCGAAGCTTTCTTGGAAACCATTTAGGGCTATACGTTCCGGCGGCTTCCCCAGGTACCCGATCTTGCCGTTCAAACCGTCGCTTGCGTACCAAAGTGCGCGGAGCTGCTCTTTCACGGCAACCTCGGGCGCCTGGGAAAGCCGTTTCCTTGGTTGGTTAAAAGGTTTAGGAGTTATATGTCGGAAAATATTGAGCAGCCGTTGCCCAGCACGTTTGAGGAGTTCAACGAGCAGCGCAAGGCCGCGTTTATTCGCGTCAAGGATTATAAACAGGCCGGCAATCGCCTGGTCGGCTTTTTGTGCAGCTATACGCCGCTCGAGATTATCGATGCCGCGGGGGCCGCAAGTGTCGCTCTGTGCGGTACGTCCGATGAGGTGATCCCCGAGGCCGAGAAGGTACTGCCCGCGAACCTCTGCCCGCTCATCAAGTCGACCTACGGCTTTGCCTACTCGCAAAAGTGCCCGTTTACGTACTTTAGCGACATGATCATCGGCGAGACCACCTGCGACGGCAAGAAGAAGATGTACGAGCTGCTGGGGGAGCTCAAGCGCACGCACATTCTGCACCTGCCGCAGGGTCGCGATCGCGCCTACGAGCGTGAAAGCTGGTACGAGGAGTGCCGCCTACTCAAGGAGGAGCTCGAGAACTTCTATGGCATCACGATTACCGACGATGACCTGCGCGCCGCCGTCCGTCGTCGCAACCGTTTGCGTGCGGCCCAGCTCGAGATGTTTGCGCTGCAGGCTAACCAGCCGGCGGCCATGAGCGGCGTCGACCTGATGAGCACCATGTTTGCCGGTACGTTCAGCTTTGATATCGAGGCCTATACGGATCAGCTGGAGCAAAAGGTTGCCAAGCTGCGCGAGGCCTACGACGCGGGCGAGCGCCCGGTTGCGGCGGATGCCAAGCGCATTCTGATCACCGGCTGCCCGGTGGGCGGCGTGATCAACAAGATAGGCCGTACTATCGAGTCCAATGGCGGCGTGGTCGTGTGCATGGACGACTGCTCGGGTGAGCGCACGGCGGCCATGATGATCGACCCCGATGCTCCCGATATCCTGCGCGCCATCGCCGACCGCTACCTGGATATCAACTGCTCGGTCATGACGCCCAACGACAGCCGCATGGGGAACACGCTTGCCATGTGCGAGAAGTATCATGTCGATGGCGTGGTAGAGAGCGTGCTACAGGCCTGCCACACCTTTAACGTGGAGAGTGCGCGCATGCAGGAAGCTGTCGAGGGTGTGGGCATTCCGTATATGAAGATCGAGACCGACTACAGCAACGGTGACATGGGCCAGATTGAGACGCGCATCGCTGCCTTCATCGAAACCCTCTAGCTTCCTCAGGCACCGGATCTTGCTCCTCAAACCGTCGCTTGCGTACCAAAGTACGCTGCGCTCCTCTTTCGGGGCAACCTCCGGCACCTGAGAAACCTAGAGCTAAGGCGCCTGAACGCGCCGCTGTCTTTGACGTTTAGATTGGGAGAGAGCCATGATAGGGATCGGGATCGATATCGGGTCTACGGCGGCTAAGGCTGCCGTGGTCGATGGGGAGGGTTCGGTGGCGTGGACGTGCGTGCAGCCCACCGGGTTCTCCTCGGTCGATGCGGCCGAGCGCCTGCGCGAGGCACTGGCAGCGGCCGGCTATGACGTGGCTGCCGACGACGCGCGCGTGGTCGCGACTGGCTACGGCCGTGTTGCCGTGCCCTATGCACACAAGGTTGTGACCGAGATCACCTGTCACGGCACCGGTGCCGCGCGTCTGTTTGGCGACCATGGCACCGTGATCGATGTGGGTGGCCAGGACACCAAGGTCATCCAGCTTAAAGGCGGCCGCGTGGCTAAATTTGCCATGAACGATAAGTGCGCTGCCGGTACGGGGCGCTTTTTGGAGATCATGGCCGACCGCCTAGGTATTTCTCAACAGCAGATGGCCGACCTGGCGCGTTCCGGCGAGCCCACCAAGATCAGTAGCATGTGCACGGTGTTCGCCGAAAGCGAGGTCATCAGCCTGATCGGTCGCGGTGAGCCGCGCGAGAACATCGCCCGCGGTGTGATTGAAAGCGTCGTGTCACGCGTGGCCACTATGGCCGGGCAGGCGGCGGGCGCCCCGTACTATCTGACCGGTGGTCTGTGCGAAAACGCCTATGTCGTCGAGCGTCTGGGCGCACTGTTGGGCTCGCCGGTAGAGACCTCGCCCCAGGCGCGCTTTGCCGGCGCTATCGGTGCGGCCATTCGCGCACAGGCGCTCGCGTAGGGGGCTTGCGATAAATCGCCCGCTCTCGGCGCCGCCATGCGTATACTGGGAGGAACTGATTGACCTATGAGAGGAGGAATCGATGGCTGACGAACTCGTGAAGCTCACGCAGATGACCGCTGCCTCTGGTTGAGCCGCTAAGTTGGCTCCTGGAGCCCTCGCCCAGGTCCTGGGCGACTTACCCAATGTGCATAACGACAACCTGCTCGTGGGGTTCGATACCTCCGACGATGCGAGCGTCTTTCGCGTTGGCGATAACTTGGGACTCGTGCAGTCCATCGACTTCTTCCCGCCGATGGTCGACGACCCGTTCCTGTTTGGCCAGATCGCAGCGGCCAACTCGCTGTCGGACATCTACGCCATGGGCGGGCGGCCGAGCCATGCTATGAACCTGCTGTGCATTCCCAATTGCCTGGGCGTTGAGGTTGCCGGGCAGATTTTGGCGGGTGGCGCCGACAAGTGCGTCGAGGCTGGCTGCACCATCGCGGGCGGCCACACCATCAACGACGACGAGCCCAAGTACGGCCTGTCCGTGAGCGGCTTTGTCGCGCTCGATCGCATGCTCGCCAACAGCGGCGCGCACGTGGGCGATGTCCTGCTGCTGACCAAGGCGGTCGGCTCGGGCATCATCACCACGGCCATTAAGGGCGAGCTCATTGAGCAGGACGAGGCTAGCCCGATGTTTGACTCGATGCGCACCCTCAACGAGGCACCGATTCGTCTGGCCGAGGGGCTTGAGCTTCACGGTTGCACGGATGTCACAGGCTTTGGCCTGATTGGGCATGCGTGTGAGATGGCCGAGGGCTCGGGTGTGCAGATTGAGCTTGCGTCAGGGGCCGTACCGCTCTTTGACCAGGTGCTCGATATGGCGCGTCTGGGCATTATCCCTGCCGGCGCCTACCGCAACCAGGACTTCTTTGGCCCGCGCGTGGCGGCCGACGATGACCTGGAGCCGGGCATGCTCGACGCGCTGTACGATCCGCAGACGTCTGGTGGCCTGCTTATCGCGGCGCCCGCGGCGGATGTGGATGAGCTTGCGCGTCGCCTGGATGCCGAGGGGTGCATCGCCGCCGTTATCGGGCGCGTGTGCGAGGCGATGCCGAGCGGTCCTGCTGTTCGCGTTGTGCATTAAAGAAAACCGTTTATGCGACCGCCTACTGTTCTGGGCGGTCCCTTTTGAAAGGATGTAGCTATGTCTATCAAGATTGAAGTCAATGCCATGGGCGATGCCTGCCCGCTGCCCGTCGTCAAGACGCTTAAGGCACTCAAACAGCTTGATGGCGAGGGTGCCGTGGTGACCTCGGTCGACAACGAGACCGCCGTCAAGAACATCTCCAAGATGGCGCAGGAGAAGGGCTGCACGGCTTCGGTCGAGAAGATCTCGAACGCCGAGTGGCACGTGAGTGTCGCGACCGCCGGTGCCGTGGCCGTTGCGGACCCCGAGCAGGACGGTGCCGCTTTCTGCGACGCCAGCGCCGGCAAGGGCAAGCTCGTCATTTCCGTCTACACCGACTGCATGGGCCGTGGCGACGACGTGCTGGGCCACAAGCTCATGAAGGCCTTCATCTTTGCCGTGACGCAGCAGGAGGAGCTGCCCGCGACTATGCTGTTCTACAACGGCGGTGCCAAGCTGACCGTCGAGGGATCTCCAGTGCTCGACGACCTGAAGGGCCTGGCCGAGCAGGGTGTCGAGATTCTCACCTGCGGTACCTGTCTCGACCACTATGGCATTAAAGACCAGCTTGCGGTGGGCGAGGTCACCAACATGTATGTGATCGTGGAGAAGATGGAGCAGGCCGTGCGCGTCGTGCGCCCGTAGCGTATTGGTTGGAGTTGCCATGAGGGAGAAGCGCCCGGCGCTTGTCATCACGTTTCCCACCACGGCGGCCGCCATGGGTTGCGAGTCCCTGTGCATCGAGCGCGGCCTTCCCGGGCGAACGATTCCCGTGCCCGGGGAGGTCGCTGCCGGCTGCGGTCTGGCGTGGAAGGCGTTGCCTGCCGATGAGGAGCTGCTGCGCAGCGAACTTGCCGCGGCGGGCGTTCCCACCGAGGGCTATACCGTGATTGATATGTGGGAGGTCGTGCGATGATCTACCTGGATAACGCGGCGACGACCATGCACAAGCCGCAGGCGGTCATCGATGCCGTGACGCAGGCGATGTGCTCGCTCGGCAATGCCGGGCGCGGCGCCACGTCGGGTGCCCTCGACGCGGCGCGTGCCATCCACGGCTGTCGCGCCAAGCTTGCGCGCTTGCTGGGCTGCCCGCGTGCTGACCATGTTTGTTTTACGCCCAACTCCACCACGGCGCTCAACACCGTCATCAATGGCGTGGTGCGCCCCGGCGACCGCGTGGTCACAACGGTGCTCGAGCACAACTCCGTGCTGCGTCCGCTCAACCGCCTGGCGGCAGAGCAGGGCGTGACCGTTGAGCACGCGGGCTGCGACGCGAACGGCGTGCTCGACTACGATGAGCTCGAGCGGTTGGTCACGCCGGGCACGCGTGCTGTGGTGGTGACGCACGCCTCCAATGTGACCGGCAACGCGGTCGACATTGCACGCGTGGCCGCTATGGCCCATGCTGCCGGTGCGCTGGTGATCGTCGATGCCTCGCAGTCTGCCGGCACGGCGCATATCGATATGCGGGCCATGGGGCTCGACGTGGTGTGCTTTACCGGCCACAAGGGGCTCATGGGACCTCAAGGCACGGGTGGCCTGGCCGTGGCGGAGGGCATTGACGTGGCTCCCTGGGCCATGGGCGGCACGGGCGTGCACAGCTTCGATGCGCTGCAGCCGCGGGAGTGGCCCACGCGCCTTGAGGCGGGCACGCTCAACGGTCACGGTATCGCCGGCCTTTCTGCCGGCCTCGACTTTATCGAGGCCCAGGGTGGGGTCGAGGCGATTGCTTCCCACGAGCGTGCGCTCGCTGATCGCTTCCTTGCCGGTGTACGCGAGATTCCAGGGATTAAGCTCTACGGTGCGTTTGACCTGCCCACACGCTCGGCGATCGTCTCGCTCAACGTGGGCGATATCGATTCTGCCGAGATTTCGGATGCGCTCATGCAAGGGTGGGGGATTGCGACGCGCCCCGGTGCTCACTGCGCTCCGCTCATGCACCGCGCGTTGGGGACCGAGCGCCAGGGTGTCGTTCGCTTCTCGTTTGGGTATTTCAACACGGACGAGGAAGTTGACGCCGCGATTGAAGCTTTGCGCGATTTAGCTTACTAAAGCGTATATACTTGCGGGATGGGCCTTTTGCCCGTCCCGTTTTTGTTTCGACCCGAAAGGTGGTCCCATGGCCTCATCCGCGCCGCGCGGCCTGCGCTCCGACCATGTCGTTACCGTCGGTATCGCCCTGTTCTCGATGCTCTTTGGCGCCGGCAACCTCATTATTCCGCCGCTGCTGGCGCTGCAGGCAGGTTCTGCCACGCCGGTCGCCATGCTTGGCTTTCTCATCGCCGCCATCGGCTTGCCCGTTATGGGCTTTATCGCCGTGGCACTTGCCGGAACGGCGCGCGAGCTTGCCGGCCGCGTGCACCCCAAGTTTGGCGAGTTCTTTGTCGCGGCGGTGTATCTGGCCATTGGCCCGTGCCTGGCCATTCCGCGTACGAGTTCCACGGCCTTCGAGATGCTGGTGCCGCTGTTGCCCGAGGGCGTCTCGCTCGGCACGGCGCGCCTGGTGTTTGCCGTCGGCTTCTTCGTCGTCGCGTTTGCGCTCACGCTGCGCCCGGGCGTCATCACACGCGTGCTCGGCCGCATTACGGGCCCCGCGCTCATTGCCCTTATCGTATTGGTCGTGGGTGCCGCCATGGTCTCGCCGCTGGGCCCCGCCGCCGCGCCGCAGGCTCCCTATGATGCCGGTGCTGCCGTGCAGGGCTTTTTGACCGGCTACCAGACCATGGACCTGCTCGCGTCGCTCGCCTTTGGCATCATCATCGCCGAGACCATCCACGAGCTGGGCGTTACCGATGACAAGCGCGTGGCCTTCGAGATTTCGCGCTCCGGCGTGATCGCCGGCGTGCTCATGGCCATCATCTACTGCGGCCTGGCGCTTGCCGGCGCGCAGCTCGGCACCGTGATGCCCGACGCTACCAACGGCGCCGCCATCCTCGCCCGTTCGGCCTCCATGCATTTTGGGCTTGCCGGCACGGTCGTGGTCTTCGCCATCTTCTTCCTCGCCTGCATGAACGTGTGCATCGGCCTCATCAGCTGCTGCTCGCGTTACTTCTGCGAGACGTATGTGGTCGAAGGGGGAGCGGAGGCCTCTGAGGAGGCCATGCGCCGTCCCTTTGCGGTTCTCGCCTTTGTGTTCGCAGCGTTTTCGTGCGTGCTCTCCAACGTGGGCCTCGACGTGATTCTTATGTTCTCGGTGCCCATGCTCAACGCCTTGTATCCCGTTGCCATCGTGCTGGTACTGATGGGCCTGGTGCACGGCTTTTGCGACGCTCATCCGCAGGTGTGGGTCTGGGTCGGCGGCGTTGTCGCAGTGCAGAGCGTGATTACCTCGGTCCGCGATGCGTTCTTTACGGGCGCGTGGCTGCCGTTCGATGCGCTGCCGCTGGCAGACATTGGAGCCGCGTGGGCGCCGGTTGCCGTGGTGGCGTTTGTGATCGGCCTGCTCCACAGTCGGTTTGTCGTACATTCGAGGAGCTAGGGTATCGTCGCTTGCACAGGCGGGGAGTCTCCCCTATAATTTCCTTCGCTTTGGGACACGCAAGGTTTAGACCTTAGCTGCTCAACACCTTCGGGACGTGGCGCAGTTTGGTAGCGCGCCTGCTTTGGGAGCAGGATGTCGCAGGTTCAAATCCTGTCGTCCCGACCATATCTTGCGGGCGTAGTTCAATGGTAGAACCCCAGCCTTCCAAGCTGATGACGCGGGTTCGATTCCCGTCGCCCGCTCCATAAGAATTGTTTTAACGGCTTTGGTTTCCTTTGGGGATCAGAGCTGTTTTCGTTTACGCGCCGGGCGACGGGAATCGAACCCGCCAGGGTGCGGAGCTGAGAAAATGCGTGAGCATTTTCCAGCGCAGCACGCAAGGGCCGAAGGCCCGCAGCGAAGCAAATCCTTGGACTTCCCGTCGCCCGCTCCAAGCTATATAATCGCAGGCCAATATGCTAATTTGGCTCGCGTTTATTTTTATACCGTCCGACCTCGCAGGGCAAATGAACCAGGAGCGTTTGTCCCGAATCGTAAGAAAGAAGTGATTTCCATGGCACAGAGTAAGGCAGAATACCCCACCTCCGATTGCCCGGCGCCCGCCGCGATCGAGGCGAAGACCGAGGCCGCAGGCGTTACCAAGGCCAACCTGCCGGTCTCGAAGGCCTTTTTGCTCGCCATGTTCGCCGGCGCGTTCATCGCCTTCGGCGGCCTGTTCTTCACGGTCTTTCTGAGCGATCCCACGCTTTGCTGGGGCGCCCAGCGCTTCGTGGGCGGTCTTGCTTTTTGCCTGGGACTGGTGCTCGTGCTCATTTGCGGCGCGGAACTGTTTACCGGCAACTCGCTTATGGTCTGCGCGCTTAAGAGCAAAAAGATCACGCTCGTCCAGATGCTCAAGGCTTGGGCTATTGTGTGGATCGGCAACTTTGCTGGCGCCCTGTTCGTTGTCTTTTTGATTTACATGGCAGCCATTTACAAGCTCAACGGCGAGGCGGTCGCCAACACCATGGTGAGCGTCGCCGCCGGTAAGGTCACGATCGACGCCGTTACCATCTTCTTCCGTGGCATTCTGTGCAACATCTTTGTGTGCCTGGCCGTATGGATCGGTACCGCCGGCAAGACCGTGGTCGACAAGGTCGTGGGCATTCTGCTGCCCATTGCCGCCTTTGTGGCCTGCGGTTTTGAGCACTGCGTTGCCAACATGTACTTTTTGCCTATGGGCATTTTGATGCACTCCTGCGGCTATGGAGCCGATGTCGCCGGCGCCGATGCCCTCAATGCTGCCGGGTTGGCGCTCAACCTTACGGTCGCCACGCTGGGCAATATCGTGGGTGGCGCCCTGATCGTGGCGCTGGGCTACTGGTTTATCTACGCCAACAAAGAGTCCTAAAGGACCCAACCCATAACCGACCAAAAAGGGACAGGTTTATTTTGGCAGGTTTTGAGCGAGGCGCTGCGCCGTCTTGTCACGAGCTGCCATAATGGACCTGTCCCTTTTTGCATGTGCGTTGCCGCATTTTGCTGCTGACGACAAAGGGGACCCGCTTTTTATTGAACATGTCGAAAGGCTTTCCATGAGCGACTGCGAATCCATGCCTGCCGAGGTGCGCGACCGCCTGCGCTCCATTCCCGCCGTTCACGAGCTGCTGGCCGAGTGGCCGGTCATGAAGGCTGCCGGCGCTGCGGGCGACATGATTGTGCGCGAGGCGATTGATGCCGAGCTCGATGCCGAGCGCGCGGCGATTCGCTCTGGCGTCCCCGCTAGGAATAAGTGCGAGCTCGCCTTGGCCATCGAGCAGCGGTGCCACCGACTGTCGCTGCCGACCCTGCGCCCTGCCGTCAACGCGTCGGGCGTTGTGATTCACACCAATCTGGGCCGTGCTCCGCTTGCTCCCGCAGCGGTGCAGGCGGTGGCCGATGTCGCCCGCGGCTACAGCACGCTTGAGTATGACGTCGCGACCTGTGCCCGTGGGGGCCGCAAAGAGCATGCCGCGCGTCTGCTGCGCACGCTCACGGGGGCGCAGGACGCCCTGGTTGTCAACAACAACGCCGCGGCGGTGCTGCTGGTGCTTGCCGCGCATGCAAGCGGCAAAGAGGTCATCGTGAGCCGTGGCGAGCTTGTCGAGGTGGGCGGCAGCTTCCGCATCCCCGACATCATGGCGGCTTCGGGTGCCAAGCTTGTCGAGGTTGGCTCTACCAACCGCACACATCTGGACGATTATCGAAGCGCCATTACGCCCAACACGGCGATGATCTTGAAAGTTCATCCTTCTAATTACCGTATCGAGGGCTTCCACGAGGAGGTTTCCGCGGCGGAGCTTTCCGCGCTGGCGCATGAGCACGGGCTGTTGCTGTACGAGGATCAGGGCTCGGGCGCTTTGCTTGCAGACGGGGTGCTCGCCGATGCGGGGGAGAAGCCCACGTCCGCCTCGCTTTGCGCCGGCGTTGACGTCGTCTCGTGCTCGGGTGACAAGCTGCTCGGTGCCTCGCAGGCAGGCATTATTCTCGGCAGCGCCCAGGCAATCGCCGCCTGTGCCTCGCATCCTCTTATGCGCGCGCTTCGCCCTGGCAAGCTCACGCTCGCGGCGCTCGAGGCCACTTTGCGACTGTATGTGACCGGTCCCGATGCGGCGCATCGGGAGATCCCGGTACTCAACATGCTTTCCGGCGCGCCGGTTCCGCTCGAGCGCCAGGCCAAGCGCCTGCACGACCGCATGCTGCGCAAGCTTCGCGAGGCTCAGTGCGAGGAGGCCGTGGAGCTGCAGGTTGTCGAGGGCGCCTCTACTCCCGGCGGCGGATCGCTGCCGACTGTCGAGCTCCCTACATTTTGCGTTGCCGTCTGTCCCGTCGATGGGCGTCTATCCGCCGATGGCCTAAAGCGCGCTATGGTACAGGAGCCCGATACGCCGGTTGTGACGCGCGTGCGGCACGACCAGGTGCTTTTTGACGTTCGCACGCTTTTGCGCGACACCGACCTTGACCTGTGTGCGTCTGCGTTGGCGGATGCCGTGCGGGCAGGTTTGCGTCGATGACTGCGCGTGAGCTTGTCGAATGTCCCGTTGTCGTTGGAACAGCAGGACACGTCGACCACGGAAAGTCGGCCCTTATCGAGGCGCTGACCGGCAAAAATCCCGACCGTCTGGAGGTCGAACGCCGCCGAGGCATGACTACGGAGCTCGGCTTTGGCGAGCTCGAGCTTCCCAGCGGCAAGCTTGTCGGCCTGGTCGACGTGCCCGGGCATGCGCACTACCTGCGCGCGATGGTACAGGGTGCCACCGGCGTGGGCGTTGCGTTGCTGGTGGTTTCTGCCGTTGAGGGCGTGATGCCGCAGACGCGAGAGCACGTGTACGTGTTGGAGCTGTTGGGCGTGAGGCACCTCGTGGTGGCGCTCACGATGCGCGATCTGGCCGATGACGAGACGGCGGAGCTCGCCGAGCTCGACGTGATGGACTTCCTCAGCGATACCGTCTTTGCCGATGCGCCCGTGGTGCCTGTTTCCTCGCGCACGGGCGTGGGCATCGAGGACGTTCGCCTTGCCCTCGATGCCGCCATCGACTCTTTCCTGGCCGATGCCGCATCCCGCCCGGTGCGCCCCGGTCTGGCCCTGCGCCTGCCCATCGACCGCTGCTTCACCATCAAGGGATCCGGGACGGTCGTCACGGGCACGCTTCACGATGCCCCCGTAGCGGTGGGCGACGAGCTCGTCTCATGTCCCGCGGGCGTGCGCTGCCGCGTGCGCGCGATTCAGGTGCATGGTGATACTCCTCGGGCGTTGCCCGGACAGCGCGCGGCGCTCAACATCGTGGGCGACGGTGCGGGCGACCTTCCGCGTGGCGAGGTCCTCTGCGGGTCTGGTGCCGAGGGCTCGACGCTCAGGCTCATCGCCCGCTTCACGTATCTGGGGCGCGAGGGCACCAAGCCCGCGCCCTTCGAGTCCGGTACGCGCGTGCATGTGATGGCGGGCACGGCGGAGGTCCTCGGCCGAATCATGCTCATGGAGGGTGAGGGTCCTATTGAGGCTGGCGAGACCCGCATCGTGCAGGTCCGTCTGGAGGAGCGCCTTCCCGTGCGATCGGGCGACGGCCTCATTGTGCTCGCGTTCTCGCCGGTGGTGCTTATCGGCGGCGGTCGTGTTCTTCTTTCGCGGTGTCGCCGCCCGCGCGTCCTCTCCGCGGGCGAGTGCGCGCTGCTCGGGGCCCTGGATGCCGACGACCGCGCCGCCGCCGTTGCCGCATGGTTGGGGCTGCAGCGCCTGCCCGTGCCTGCCGCGGCCGCAGCCCGTGCTCTCGATCTTTCGGGTGCCGAGGCGGCTGCGCTCCTGCACGGGGCGGTTTCCTCGGGTGACGCCGTGGCGCTTCGTGCCGAGCGCTCGACCGAGGAGCTCTATGCCGCCCCCGCTGTGCTCGATGCCGCCCTCGCCACGCTCTCCGTCGCGCTGGCCGCCATGCACGGGGCCGCGCCCAAGCAGACGGGTTTCACGCCGGGCGAGGTCGCGCATGCCGCCTGGCCGACAGCGGGCGAAGACATCGCGTCCGCGCTCGTTCTCGAGGGCTGTGCGCGCGGCGTGTGCACCGTCGACGGTGCCGAGGTGTTCGACCCGCACTCTGCCGCTGCGGCGATACGTGTGGTGCGCGAGGCGAGCCAGCGCATCGTGGCCGCCCTCGACGAGGCGGGTCTCGGTGCGGCGACGCTGACCGAGGTGGGTGAGCGTCTGCAGCTCGATCGCGACACCATGACGCGTGCCCTGCGCGAGCTTTCGCTCAACCGCGCGATCGTTAAGATCGAACGCGACGTTGCCTTGTCTGCCGCCGCCGAGGCCCATGCACGTGAGGTCGTCGCCGCGGCTATCGAGGCCGACGGCGGCGCTGCCACGACGAGCGTGCTGCGCGAGGCCTTGGGTGTGTCGCGCAAGCGAGCGATCAGCATCTTGGAGCACCTGGATGCCGTGCGCTTTACCGCACTCGACAAGGATGCCGGCGGCCTAAGATCGCTGCGTTAGGGGCTTTGCATCGCTGCCCTGGTCCTCCTTGCAGTTGCGGGCTGTTCGGTTTGGTAAAATACCGCCACGCTTGGGAACGGATGGGCTCCGGTGGGCCCCGCGGTCCTCAAAACCGTTGCGAGGCGTGCAAAACGTCTTGGATGTGTTCGATTCACATACGTTCCCGCCAACGTATCTCGCCAAAACCACCACAAAGGTGCCTGTCCCCTTTGTGGTGGTTTTGAAACGTGCGGGAAACAGCTTCGAAACACGCAACTTGCACGTCAGGCGCTCAAAAACGCATCTACCTGCATCGTAATCAAAATGAAACATCCGCCCGCGGTCTTATTCGTAACTTTGCGGCAACAGTGCGATATTATCCATACTCGATAAAGCTCGCGGCGCATAGGGTGCCGCGACCGACACTTTTCTTTCCCATCATTGGAGGAAGCATGAGCTACACGCAGAAAGTTCTCGACGAGCTCAAGGCCCGCTATCCCGAGCAGCCTGAGTTCATCCAGGCCGCGACCGAGATCCTCGGCACCATCCAGCCGGCGCTCGACGCCCACCCCGAGTACGAGGAGGCCGCCCTGCTTGAGCGCCTCGTCGAGCCCGAGCGCATCGTCATGTTCCGTGTTCCCTGGGTCGACGACCAGGGCAAGGTTCAGGTCAACCGCGGTTACCGCGTCGAGTTCAACTCTGCCATTGGACCCTACAAGGGCGGCCTGCGCTTTAATCCGACGGTCACCCTGGGCATGCTTAAGTTCCTGGGCCTGGAGCAGATCCTCAAGAACAGCCTGACCACCCTTCCCATGGGCGGCGGCAAGGGCGGCTCCGACTTTGACCCCAAGGGCAAGTCCAACAACGAGATCATGCACTTCTGCCAGTCCTTCATGACCGAGCTCTATCGCCACATTGGCCCCAACACCGACGTTCCCGCCGGCGACCTTGGCGTTGGCGGCCGCGAGGTTGCCTACATGTTCGGTCAGTACAAGCGCCTGACCAACGAGTGGACCGGCGTCCTCACTGGCAAGGGCCTCTCCTTTGGCGGCTCGCTCGCCCGTACCGAGGCCACCGGCTACGGCCTGGTCTACTTTGTGGACGAGTACCTCAAGAGCCGCGGCGACTCCTTCGAGGGCATGAACGTCGTCGTTCACGGTTCCGGCAACGTTGCTATCTATGCCGTCCAGAAGGTCGCGCAGCTCGGCGGCAAGGTGCTGGCCTGCTCCGACACCCACGGCTGGGTCGAGGATCCCGACGGCATCGACTACTCCGTGCTCGAGCACGTCTACAACCAGAAGCGCTCCGGCCACGACAAGGGCGTCACGCTCGCCATGTACGTTGACGAGAAGCCCGGTGCCGTGTGGCACGAGGGCGACGGCCGCGGCGTGTGGCAGCTGCCCTGCGACATCGCCCTGCCCTGCGCCCGCGAGAACACGCTGCTGCTCGAGGACGCCCAGGCGCTCGTCGCCAACGGCTGCAAGGTGGTCGGCGAGGGCGCGAACATGCCCACGACCATCGAGGCCACGACCTACTTCCAAGAGAACGGCGTCGCCTTTATGCCCGGTAAGGCTGCCAACGCCGGCGGCGTGCTCGTGTCCGGCCTGGAGATGAGCCAGAACGCCGAGCACCTGTCCTGGACCTTTGAGGAGGTCGACGGCAAGCTCGAGCAGCTCATGCGCGGCATGTTCCACAATGTGGACGACACCGCCAAGGAGTATGGCCAGGAGGGCAACTTTGTCATGGGCGCCAACATCGCCGGCTTCCTGAAGGTCGCCGACGCCATGCTCGCCCAGGGCGTCTGCTAAGCCCAGCTCGACATAGCACCTGATGAGGCTCCCAGCATTTGTGCTGGGAGCCTTTTTCTATGGTGGTGAGGGCCGTGCACCCTCGTTTGGTACACTTAGGGGTACTGGACAAGTAAAGAGATGGGGGAGAACGTGCTCAAGTTCGGTACCTACGTCCGTGTTGGAAACGCGGCCGAAGCCTATGAGCTCTTACAGAAGAACCGCAACAACAAGATTGTGGGCGGCGGCATCTGGATGCGCCTGGGTTCGCGTCGCGTGGCGACGGCGATTGACCTTTCGGCCTGCGGACTCGATCAGATCGAGGAGACCGAGACCGAGTTTCGCATCGGTGCCATGTGCACCCTACGCCAGCTCGAGCGCCATGCCGAGCTCAACGCGCTCGTCAACAATGTCTTTGAGTTTGCCGTCCACGATATCGTGGGCGTGCAGCTGCGCAATACCGCCACGGTGGGCGGCAGCATCTACGGCCGCTTTGGCTTCTCGGACGTGCTTTCGGCTTTTTTGGCACTCGATTCATACGTTAAGCTGACAGGTGCCGGCCGCGTGCCGCTCGCCGAGTTTGTGAACATGGGCTACGTGCGCGACGTGATCGAGCATGTTGTGGTCGTTAAACACGACTACCGCGCAAGCTACGAGGCCGTGCGCAAGGCCGCGACCGACTTCCCCTCGCTGAACGTCACCGCCGCCTGGTGGGACGGCTCCTGGCACGTCACCGTGGGTGCCCGCCCGCTGCGCGCGACCCTGCTGCGGGGCGAGGCATGCGGCCTGGTGAACGAGCAGCCTTCCGAGGACGAGCTGTGCGCCCTTGCCGCATCCGTGCGTACCCTGAGCTACGGCACCAACCTGTGGGGCTCGGCCGACTACCGCCGCCGCATCTCGGCCCCGCTGGCGATTCAGGCCGTGCGCCGCGCCGCCGGCATTGAGCTTTCGGCCGCGCTTGCCCGCGAGCTCGAGGGCGTGCAGATTCCCAAGCACGCCACGGACGAGTATTCCTGCCGCCGCGTGCCCGGCGTCGATTCTAGCGAGGTGCGCTAATGGCTGCCAAACTCATCGATCTTTCTTTTACGCTCAACGGTCGCAAGGTCAAGGTTCAGATTGCCCCCGACACCATGCTCTTTGCGCTGCTGCGCGAGCAGGGCTGCGCGTCGGTACGCTGCGCCTGCGAAACCACCAACTGCGGCCTGTGCACGGTGTGGCTCGACGGCGACCCGGTGCTGAGCTGCTCGGTTCCCGCCGCGCGCGTCGAGGGCCGCTCCGTCACCACGCTCGAGGGCCTCAAGGCCGAGTCCGAGGCGCTCGCCCGCGCGATGGCTGCCGAAGGCGCCGAGCAGTGCGGTTTTTGCGCCCCCGGCCTCATCATGAACGTGCTGGCGCTCGCCCGCGCCGCCAAGGAGGACCCGACGCTCGTCGCCACGCGCGAGGAGCTCTCGCGCCAGCTCGCCGGCAATCTTTGCCGCTGCAGCGGCTACGAGAGCCAGCTGCGCGCCATCGTGCGCTTTCTCAACGAGTCCGGCGTGCAGGTGGGCTTTGAGATGCCCGAGCTGCCGGTCAACGACACCAGCTGCGACGGCGTCTCCTACAAGCAGATCACCCACAAGCAGCCCAAGAAGGACTCGAAGGCCCTGCTCGAGGGCCGTCCGGTCTACACGGGCGACCTGGTGCCCGCCGGGGCCCTGATCGTCAAACTCAAGCGCAGCCCCTATGCCCGCGCCAAGATCCGCTCCATCGACACGTCGCGCGCCCTGAAGGTGCCCGGCGTGGTTGGCGTCTACACCTACGAGGACGTGCCCAAGCGCCGCTTTACCATCGCCGGCCAGAGCTATCCGCAGCCGAGTCCCTACGACCGCCTGATCCTCGAGAACCTCGTGCGCTACCAAAACGAGGAGGTGGCGATCGTCGCCGCCGAGACCGAGGAGGCCGCCGACAAGGCGCTCAAGCTCATCAAGGTCGACTACGAGGTGCTCGAGCCCCTGCTCGACTTTACCCAGGCACTCGATAACGACATCGTGGTCCACCCCGAGGGCGACGTGAGCTTTATGTTCCCGCAGGGCGGCGATGTTCCGCGCAACCTGGTGTGCAGCGGTACCAGCGATTATGGCGATCTGGACGAGGCCTTCGCCCAGAGCGACATCGTCTTTGAGCGCACTTACACCAGCCAGGCCACGCAGACCGCGCCCATGGAAACCTTCCGCGCCTTTGCGACGACCGACGCGTTCGGGCGTATCTCGGTGACCACCTCTACACAGGTGCCCTTCCACGTGCGCCGCATGGTCGCGCAGTCGCTCGACATTCCGCAGTCGCAGGTGCAGGTCATTAAGCCGCGCATCGGCGGCGGCTTTGGCTCCAAGCAGACGGGCTGCTGCGAGATCTTCGTTGCGTTCGTGACCCAGCAGACTGGCCGTCCGAGCTACTGCTGCTACACCCGCGAGGAGACTATCACCGCGGGTAACTCGCGCCACCAGATGCAGATGACCGTTAAGCTGGGCGCCATGAACGACGGCACCATCACGGCCATCGACTTGCACACGCTGTCCAACGCCGGCGCGTACGGCGAGCACGCCACCACGACGATCGGCCTTTCGGGCCACAAGAGCCTGCCGATTTACAACCATGTGAAGGCGAGCCGCTTTAGGTGGGACGCCGTCTACACCAACACCAACCGCGGCGGCGCGTATCGCGGCTACGGTGCCACCCAGGGCCAGTTTGCCGTGGAGAGCGCCGTCAACGAGCTCGCCGACATGCTGCACATGGACCCCGCCGACCTGCGCCTTAAGAACATGGTGCGCGAGGGCGAGATCATGCCGCAGTACTACAACGAGAAGCTCAACGCCTGCGCGCTCGACCGCTGCCTGCTGCGAGCGATGGACATGATCGGTTGGCGCGACAAGCCGCTGGCCGTCGACCTGGGCGACCGCGTGCGTGCTCTGGGCTGTGCGCTCACCATGCAGGGCTCGGGCATTTCCAACGTGGATATCGCCGGCATCGACATGCGCCTGGAAGAGGACGGCTTCATTACCATCGGCACCGGCGCCACCGATAACGGCATGGGCGTCGACACGATCCTGGCGCAGATTGCCGCCGAGGAGCTGGGCGTGGAGAGCTCGCTCATTGTGGTGCGCGGCGTGGACACCGATGTGTCGCCGTTCGACGCCGGCTCGTACGCGAGCTCCGGTACCTACGTGACGGGCCTTGCCGCCAAGAACGCCGCGACCGAGCTGCGCCAGAAGATTTGCGCCAAGGCCGCCCAGATGTGGGACGTTGACGCCGCCGACGTGGTCTTCGACGGCCAGTACGTGCGCCTGTCCGACGAGCGTGCTGCGCGCGAGCACGGTCGCTACCTTACGCTGCGAGACTTTGCCAACCTGTGCGTCAAGAACATCGCGGGCGGTGACGCGCTGACTTCGCACGCCTCTGCCTGCCTGCCCGTTTCGCCCCCGCCGTTTATGGCCGGCATTGCCGAGGTCGAGGTTGACAAGGCCACCGGCAAGGTGACCGTGGTGGATTACGCCGCTGCCGTCGATTGCGGCACCGTGATCAACGAGGCGCTCGCGCGCGTCCAGGCCGAGGGCGGCATTGCCCAGGGCATCGGTCACGCGCTCTACGAGATCGTCGAGCATGACGACCGCGGTCGCCTGCGCACCGGCAACTTTATGAGCTACAAGCTGCCTACGCGCCTGGATATCGGCAGCATTCGCGTGGCCTTTGAGCCGAGCTACGAGCCGACGGGCCCGTTTGGCGCCAAGTCGATCGGCGAGGTCGTCATCAACACGCCGCTCGCCGCCGTGGCCTCGGCCGTCGCACACGCCACGGGCCACCAGGTCCGCTCGCTGCCCATCACGCCGGAGAAAGCGCTGCTGGGGGAGTAGCGGGTCGGCGAACAAGTCGTAATTGGCGGGGCGGGGCAACTCGACCCGCCTTTTGCACTCGTGGTGAGGTCGTGAGCCTGTAAAACGTGTGCGTGCGCTTGTCGCTCGTATCTGCTATCATTCCTAATCTGTGCGCTCATGCGGGCGTGGCGGAATTGGTAGACGCGCCAGATTTAGGTTCTGGTGGGATTCCCGTGAAGGTTCGAGTCCTTTCGCCCGCACCAACGCATCTGCGTCGGCCCTGGCCGTCGCGACTCTTTGTTGCATAAAGGTACCAGCACCTCAGATAAGCTGGGCAGTATGAGGAGGAACGTGTTGAACATCACCGCTTCTGACGTCAAGGACGCCAAGCTCACCGCTACGGTCACCATCCCGGCCGCCGACGTCGACGCCGCGATCAAGAAGGCTTACAAGGACACCGCCAAGAAGTACCGCTTCCCGGGCTTCCGCGCCGGTAAGGCTCCCCGTCCGGTTATCGACTCTGCTCTTGGCGCCGAGGCTACCCTCGCTCAGGCCACCAACGACCTGATCGCCGCCAACGAGCCCGCCGTCCTCAACGAGCTGGACATCGTCCCCACCAAGAACGGTGACTACAAGGACCTCGACCTCGCTAAGGATCACGAGGACTACACCTACACCGTCGAGTTCTCCCTGCGTCCCGCCGCTGAGCTCTCCTCCTTCGACGCTGTCGAGATCGAGATGCCCCCTGCGGAGGTCACCGAGTCCGAGATCAACAACCAGGTCGAGATGCTCCTCAACTACCGTGCCACCTTCGAGGATGTCGAGGGCCGCGCTGTCGAGTCCGAGGACTACGTTACCGTCGACCTCAAGGCCGTCGAGAACGCCGACAACTTTGCCGCCGAGGGCCGTATGCTCATCGCCGGTAGCGACAGCAACCCCGCCGAGTTCAACGAGGCTCTGATCGGCGCCAACGTTGACGACGTCAAGTCCGTCACCTGGACCGACGAGGCCGAGGAGGGCGAGGAGGCCGAGACCCACACCGTCGAGGTCACCGTCAAGGGCATCAAGGTCCGCAACACCCCCGAGCTCACCGACGAGCTCGTCAAGTCCGACTTTGGCTTCGACAGCATCGACGCCATGCGCGACGCCATCAAGATTGAGATTGAGCAGGACAAGGCTTCCCGCCTGCCGGCCGAGAAGGAGAACCGTTGCGTCTCCGCTCTCGCCGAGCGTCTGCAGCTCGACGAGATGGACGCCGACTACGAGCAGTCCGTCTTTGAGGAGCTTGGCCAGAACTTCCTGTCCAACCTCGCTGCCCGCGGCATGACGCTCGACACCTGGCTGCCCGCTTCCGGTCTGACCATGGAGCAGTTCATCGGCGACCTGCATAAGCAGGCCAACGACGTTGCCCGTGAGTCCCTGGCTCTGGACGCCCTCGCGCGTGAGCTCAAGATTGAGGTCACCGAGGACGACATCAACGCCGAGTTCGAGAAGGCCGGCGTCAAGGACGTCGAGGCTTCCAAGGCCGAGTTCATCGCCGATGGCCGCATGCCTGCCGTCCGCGAGTCCATCCGTCGCTCCAAGGCCGTCGACCACCTGGTCGAGAACGCCAAGGTGACCGAGGTCGACGAGACCGCCAAGGACGCCGAGTAATTCTCGCCACCTTGCCCGCGAGCGCATGTATGTGCCCGTGATTGGGTAAAGTTAATAGCCGGTTATCCGGTTGCTTCGTACGGTGCCAGCCAATGCATAGCATGCGGGCACCGTACGTTTATCTAGAACCAATTTGGTCCGCAAGAGAGAAATGGAGATGCGTATGATCGCTAAGTTCGATTCCGCCCTCGTGCCATACGTTATCGAGCAGACGCCGCGCGGCGAGCGCAGCTACGATATCTATTCGCGCCTGCTCAACGACCGCATCATCTTCTTGGGCGAGGAGATCAACTCCGTCAGCGCCAACCTGGTCGTTGCCCAGCTGCTGCATCTTGAGAGCCAGGATGCCGAGAAGGATATCTCGCTCTACATCAATTCGCCCGGTGGCGAGGTTTACTCCGGCCTGGCGATTCTTGACACCATGAACTTCATCAAGCCGCAGGTCTCCACCATCTGCGTCGGTATGGCCGCGTCCATGGCCGCCGTGCTGCTTTCGGCCGGCGCTAAGGGCAAGCGCTTCTGCCTGCCGCACTCCAAAGTCATGATTCACCAGCCCAGCGGCGGTGCCCAGGGTCAGCAGACCGAGATTGAGATTGTGGCCGAGGAGATCAAGAAGACCCGCCGCGAGCTCAACCAGATCTTGTCCGATGCCTCGGGCCAGCCCATCGAGAAGGTCCAGGCCGATACCGAGCGCGACAACTACCTGACTGCCGCCGAGGCCCTCGACTACGGCCTGATTGACCGTATCGTCACCTCGCGAGATCTCGCCGCGAAGGATGCCTAGGATGGCAGGTAACATGCAGGACAACTTTGACGAGAACGGCAACCCCATCCGCTGCTCCTTTTGCGGAAAAGAGCAGGGCCAGGTCCGTCGCCTCGTAAAGGGCCCGACCAACATCTTTATCTGTGACGAGTGCGTCGCCGCCTGTTTCGAGATCCTTGAGGAGTCGCTGGCTTCGGACTTTATGGACGCTGCCCGCAACGGCAAGCTGCCGGGCTTCCTCAACGACCACGGCCAGGCTGCATCCCAGCCCGCCGTGGACCCCGAGGCCGAGGGCTTTGAGCTCGAGGACGACCGCCAGGTCATCACGCACGTGCCGACGCCGCACGAGATCTATGACGAGCTTTCGGCCTATGTCATGGGGCAGGAGGACGCCAAGCGCGCCATGTCGGTGGCCGTGTACAACCACTATCGCCGCGTGATCGAGGGCGGCGCCGCGGTGTCCGCTTTTGACGACAGCATGGGCTCGCAGTTCGACACCGATATGGACGAGGTGGAGCTCGCCAAGTCCAATATTTTGCTGCTCGGTCCCACCGGTACCGGTAAGACCCTGCTCGCCCAGACGCTCGCCCGCATTCTCGAGGTGCCGTTTGCCATCGCCGACGCCACCGCGCTTACCGAGGCCGGTTACGTGGGCGAGGATGTGGAGAACATCCTGCTCAAGCTCATCAACGCCGCTGATGGCGACATTGAGCGCGCTCAGGTGGGCATTATCTACGTGGACGAGATTGACAAGATTGCCCGCAAGGCCGAGAACCTCTCCATTACCCGCGATGTCTCGGGCGAGGGTGTGCAGCAGGCGCTGCTTAAGATTCTTGAGGGCACGGTGGCCAGCGTTCCGCCTACCGGTGGCCGCAAGCATCCCCAGCAGGAGCTGCTGCAGATCGACACGACTAACATCCTGTTTATCTGCGGCGGTGCCTTTGTGGGTCTGGACAAGATCATCGCCGACCGCGTGGGCAACAAGGGCGTGGGCTTTAACTCCGAGATCGCCGGCCCCACCTCGGTCGACGAGAACGACCTGCTGCGTCAGGTGCTCCCGCAGGACCTCAACGCCTTTGGCATGATCCCCGAGTTCGTGGGCCGTACGCCCGTTGTCACCCAGACGCAGGCGCTCGACGAGGACGACCTGGTGTCGATTCTGACCGAGCCCAAGAACGCCGTGGTGCGTCAGTACCGCAAGATGTTCCAGCTCGAGGACGTTGAGCTTGAGTTTGAGGACGCGGCGCTGCACGAGATCGCCCGCATGGCACTCGCCCGCAAGACCGGCGCCCGCGGCCTGCGCTCCATCTGCGAGGACGTGCTGCAGCAGACGATGTTCGACCTCCCCAGCGAGGAAGGCGTCGCCAAGGTCATCGTGACCGAAGCCTCCGTAAAGGGCGAAGAACAGCCCCAGCGCATCTATGGGTAAATAGCGCCCGTTTAGGTCCCGCGGCAACCACTGCGGGACCTGCCTTTTAGGGACAGGTTTATTTTGGTCGGTTTTATATGGGCAAACGTCATTCTGCCTGATAAAACCTGCCAAAATAAACCTGTCCCTTTTTGGTAGGTATGCCTGTGCTATTCTGTGAGATTGTTTAGCTAGTATCTTCAGACTGAAGTAATCGATACCTAAGGCGTGTCCGCCTGCTTGGTTTTCGTAGATTCCGCACGAGCCGAAGGCCACTTAATGTGGCCTTCGTGCGAGCCAGGACTTGACCGAGCGAAAACCAAGCAGGCGGACACGCCGGCGGGACAGGGAGAGATATATGGAAGAAATGCCCAAGAACTACGATCCGTCGACCAACGAGCCGGCGATCCTGCAGAAGTGGCTCGACGGCGGCTACTACAAGCGCCGTGAGGGCGTGGGCGACTGCACCGTCACCATTCCGCCTCCCAACGTGACCGGCAAGCTCCATATGGGTCACGCTACTGACGACTCCATCCAGGACGCCATCATCCGTATGGCCCGCATGCGCGGCAAGTCCACGCGCTGGGTGCTGGGCACCGATCACGCCGGTATCGCCACGCAGACCAAGGTCGACAAGAAGCTCAAGAGCGAGGGCATCAGCCGCCTGGAGATCGGTCGCGATAAGTTTGTCGACGCCTGCTGGGACTGGACCCACGAGTACGGCGGCATCATCGTCGAGCAGATCAAGCGCATGGGCTGCTCCGTCGACTTTGATAACGAGCGCTTTACCATGGACGAGGACTACGCGCAGGCCGTGCGCAAGGTCTTTTGCGACTGGTACCACGACGGTCTGATCTACCGCGGCAAGCGCATCGTCAACTGGTGCCCCAACTGCACCACCGCCATTTCGGACGATGAGGCCGAGTATAAGGACGAGAAGGGTCACCTGTGGCACCTGCGCTACCCGCTGACCGAGCCGGTTAACGGCCAGGACTACATCGTCGTCGCCACCACGCGCCCCGAGACCATGCTCGGCGACACGGGCGTCGCCGTCTCCCCGAAGGATCCCGAGAAGGCCGCCTTCGTGGGTAAGACCGTCAAGCTCCCCATCGTCGACCGCGAGATTCCCATCTTTGAGGATTGGCACGTCGATGCCAACTTTGGCTCCGGCTTCGTCAAGGTCACCCCGGCCCACGACCCCAACGACTACGCCATGGGTCAGGCCCACGACCTGCCGCAGATCAATATCTTCGACGAGCACGCGGTGGTCGTCGAGGGTTACGGCGAGTTCACCGGCATGAACCGCGAGGAGTGCCGCGAGGCCGTCATCAAGTGGTTTGAGGAGCACGGCCTGCTCGATCACGTCGAGGACCTCGACCACTCCGTCATGCACTGCTACCGTTGCGACTCCGCGCTGGAGCCGTGGCTGTCCGAGCAGTGGTTTGTGGCCGTCGACAAGCTCAAGGGACCGGCGCTCGACGCCGTCAACTCCGGCAAGGTCACTTTCCACCCCGCGCGCTGGACGCAGACCTACACCACCTGGATGGAAAACCTCAAGGACTGGTGCATCTCGCGCCAGCTGTGGTGGGGCCATCGCATTCCCGTGTTCTACTGCGAGGACTGCGGCTGGGAGGACGCCCTCACCGAGGACACCGATGTGTGTCCCAAGTGCGGCGGCCATCACGTGCATCAGGACGAGAACGTGCTGGACACCTGGTTCAGCTCGCAGCTGTGGACCTTCGCCACGCAGGGCTGGCCGCAAAAGCCGGAGCTGCTCGAGGGCCATCACCCCACGACGGCGCTCGTCACCGCACGCGACATCATCGCGCTGTGGGTCGCCCGCATGGTCATGAGTTCGCTGTATTTCTTGGACGAGGTGCCGTTTAAGGACGTCGTCATATACCCGACGATCTTGGCCAAGGACGGCAGCCGCATGTCCAAGTCCAAGGGCAACGGCGTTGACCCCATGGACCTCATTGGCATGTACGGCGCCGACGCCATGCGCTTCAACTTGCTCACGCTGTGCACCAACAACCAGGACGTCAAGTTTGACGCGAACATCGACAAGAAGACCAAGAAGCTCATCGACAGCCCGCGTACCGACCAGGCCAAGAGCTTTGTGACCAAAATCTGGAACGCCAGCCGCTTCCTGCTCATGAACATGGAGGGCTACACGCCCGGCGAGCCTGTCGTGGAGACGCCGGCCGACGCTTGGATGTTCAGCCGCCTGGCCAAGGCCGTGAAGATGGTCACCGAGGGTATTGAGAACTACACCTTTGGCGACATGGCCCGCGGCGTGCAGCAGTTCTTCTGGAACGAGGTCTGCGACTGGTACGTCGAGGTCACCAAGGCCCGTCTGAAGGGCGAGGGCCGTCTACAGGCGCAGCGCAACCTGATCTTTGTGCTCGACACCTCCATTCGCCTGATGCACCCGCTTATGCCGTTTGTCACCGAGGAGATCTGGGACAACATGCCGGCGAGCGTGCTCGACCTGGACGCCGAGGGCAACGTGAACCGCGCCGAGGCGCTCATGATCGCCAAGTGGCCCGAGCCCGCCGACTACGCCAAGTACGTCGACGAGCCCGCCGAGCGCGCGTTTGAGCTGTGCCGTGCCGTCGTTTCCGCCGCCCGTGCCACCCGTTCGCGTTATCGCTTAAGCCCCAAGGCGGAGCTCGACGTGGTCGTGCGCGCCGGTGCCGAGGACATCGAGAAGCTCGAGAGCCTGCGCTCCACGATTGAGCCGCTGGCGAACACCGCTTCGCTGGTCATGGGCACCGATGTTGAGAAGCCGGCTGCGAGCATTGCCGTGGTCGATAGCGGTGTCGAGGTCTTTGTGGTGCTCGAGGGCAAGGTTGACCTTTCGGCCGAGAAGGCACGCCTGGAGAAGGAGATCGCCGCGGCCCAGAAGGAGCTTGCTGGCTGCGAGAAGACCCTTGCCAACGAGGGCTTTGTGGCCAAGGCCGCGCCTGCGGTGGTCCAGAAGAAGAGGGACCGTGCAGCTGAGCTCAAGGAGATCCTGGTGGCGCTGACTGCTCAGGTTGCTGACTTCTCGTAGGTGTTACTGGGGGACGCGTCCCGATGCTTTGCTCTCCGCTGCGGACAGTCCTGCGCAAGACGGACAGCACATTAAGTGCTGTCCTTTGCGTGCGGAACTTGCGGCGAGCAAAGCATCGGGCCGCTCCTAGTTCGTTTACGTGGTTTTTTTGCATCTGGCGTGTTAGGGCCACTGGGTTGTGGCCTTGATCTTGCTGCAACCGGGTAAAGGCTGATATTGTCAACGTGACGGGCTCATTCATTTTGGTGGGCCTCTTTTTCTGTTATGGGGGACTATGGGTTATGGCTAAGCGTTCGGGGTCGTATGTCGTTCCTTTCTCGTTTGAGCTGCTTTCATTTGATGAGGCTGTTGGGCTTGCTGCTGATACGGGGCGGATTTCTGGGGATGCTGGGCCTCTGCTTGAGACGGTTGTCGATATGCTCGATGAGCTGGGGCGTCCGGATGAGTATTTCGATTGCATCCAGGTTGCCGGTACCAATGGCAAGACTTCGACCACGCGTTTTTCGGCTGCCATCTTGCGTGGTGAGGGGCTTAAGACGGCGCTGTATACGTCGCCGCAGCTTGTGCGTTACCCCGAGCGCATGGAGGTTGACGGGCGCGTTGTGAGCGACGAGGCCTTTGCCCGTGGCGTTTCTGCCGCCGTCGAGGCAGGTCGTCGTGTGAATGCGTGTCGTATTGCGGCGGGGGAGCGTGCCTATGCCATCACGCCGTTTGACCTGCTGACGGCTGCCGCACTTGTCGTGTTTGCCGAGGCCGCGGTGGATGTTGCCGTGCTCGAGGTTGGTATGGGCGGACGTTGGGACGCCACGAGTGCGACAGATCCCGTTGCCGTTGCCATTACGGGCATCGGGCTCGATCACACGCGCATTCTGGGCGACACGCTCGAGGCCATTGCGGGGGAGAAGGCCGCGGTCATCAAGCCCGGACGCCTGGTTGTTCTGGGCGAGGGCACGCATGAGCCGAGCGTTCAGCGCGTGATGGATGCGCGTTGTCGCGAGTGCGGCATTGTGCCGCTGGTGGTGAACCATGCCACGACCAAGGTGCCGGCACATGTGGGCGACACGGTTGAGTTTAGCTGTACCACGCCGCGTGCGATCTATACGTCGAGCATGGTCAAGCCGGCGTATCAGCCGCAGAATGCCGCGTGCGCGATTATGCTGTGCGAGGGGTATCTGGGTCGCGAGCTTGACCACGATGCGCTTGATGCGTCGCTTATGGGTTGCCCCACACCGGGTCGCTTTGATGTGCTGGGGACCGATCCGCTCAAGCTGATTGACGCCTGCCATAACCCCCAGAGCTGCGAGAACTTTGTGAGCGCGCTGGACGAGATCGATCCGTGCGTAGAGAATCGCCCCACGCTGCTGTGCGCTGCGCTGGCCGACAAGGACGTGGCGGGTATCGTTGACCTTTTGGTTCCGGCGTTCCCCCGTGTGGTCGTGACACAGACCGATTCCGATCGCGCCCTGCCGGCGGAGGAGCTCGCCGGCCTCGTTGATGCCGATAAGCTCGCGGGCGTATACCCGAGCGTGCCCGAGGCCCTCGCTGCCTTCGATGCCGCGGGCGAGTCCTTCGTTGCCGCCGGTACCATCACCCTAGCCGGCGAAGTAGCAGGCCTGTTGCGCTAACCCATCCCCTCATCAGTTGCGGTGAAATACGGACTGTTTTACAAGCCAGAAGCCTCAAACGGTCCGTATATCACTGCAGCTCAAAAGCAGTCAATTTGGGACGGGGCTTTTTGGCTGCCCTGTGCCCCGAGTTGACTCGCTTGCCACGAAATGGGCCTATCTACTACGTTTTAGCGAATACCCCCGACCACACCGAGAATTGCAAAATTAAAACCGCAGGTAGACGGCTTGCGGATTTTGCGAAAACGCGGGTATGGTCGCCCTATGCGGGTTAAACGTAGTAGATAGGCCGTTTTTGTGGCGCGGTATTGGTGGGATGCGGCAAAGGGACAGCGCCTTTGCCGCATTGCCTAGTCCAGACGGACCGGATCGTGGGGGTAGGCGTTGAGAATCTCGACGCCGTTCTCGGTCACCAGGGCCAGGTCCTCGATGCGGACGCCGGTGCGGCCGGGGAGGTAGATGCCCGGTTCGATGGAGAACGTCATGCCAGGCTCTACGACCTGCTCGTTGACGAGCGAGACGTCGCCCGGCTCGTGGTCCTGCAGACCAATCGAGTGGCCCAGGCGATGTGTGAAGTATTTGCCATAGCCTGCGTCCTCAATCACGTCGCGCGCGGCACGGTCCAGGTCGCACATGCGCACGCCCGGTGCGATGAGTGCTTCGGCGGCCTCGTTGGCACGGCGTACGATATCGTAGATGTGTGTTGTCTCCTCGTCCGGCTCGCCCCAAAAGAACGTGCGCGTCATGTCCGAGCAGTAGTTGCGATGCCGTCCGCCAATGTCGAACAGCACCACGTCGCCACGCTTGAGCACGGTATCGTCGGGTTCGTGATGCGGGTCGCCGGCGTTGGCACCAAAGCTCACGATCGGCGGAAAGCTAAAGCCCTCGCAGCCGTGCTTGCGATACAGGCCGAGCATTTGGTCAGCAATTTCGCGTTCCGTCACACCCCCGTGGACGAGCTTAATCGCGTCGGCCATCACGGCGTCGTTGGCGGCAGAGGACACGCGCATGAGCTCCTGTTCGGCGGCGTCTTTGTAGGTGCGCGCGGCAGTGACGGCAAAGTCACCCAGGAAAAACTCGCTTGCGGCGTGGCGCTCCATGAGCGGCATCAAAAAGCCGGAGCGCATGACGGTGTCGATGCCGAGCGGTTTGGTCGGATCGACCTCGCGAGCGATGGCGTCGGCCACGACATCGGTATCGGTGTGATAGGCGACGCGGGCATTGTCGTACTCGGGCAGTTGATGCAGTGCGTTGACCAGGATCACCGGCTCGGCATCGCGCACGAGCAGCACGCCGCAAAAACGCTCGAACATATCGGCATAAAAGCCGGTCAGGTAATAGATCGACCATGGGTCGTTTACGAGCAGCTGTGCGCCGGGGTGCTGAGCCTCGAGCGCATCGAGCACGCGCGCCACACGCTGGTCATCGACATGTGCCATGAAACATCCTTTCGCTAGGTTGCCACCATGGTATCCCCAATGCCAGGGTAGTCAATTTGCGACGGGCTATTTTAGCTGCGTCCAACATGCGGAATGATAGGTAAAAGTAGCCATAAGAGGTCCGTCCCAAATGGGCTGGTTTCAAAACTATGGCGGATTACGGGGCTGGACCTGTATTGCTTGACCATGGGAAAAATTGCGAAATTAAAACCGCAGGTAGACGGCTTATCAAAAATCGAAAAATGCCTGTATGGATGGGGGTCTCCGAATCAGCCCCGTAAACCGGGGTAGTTTTGAAATGGCACAAATCCGATAGCAGCCAAGAGGGCGCTTTTGCAACCGAAAAGAAGGGAGCGGGGTAGCTAAAAGTGCCCCGTCCCAAATGAGCTACCTAGGCAGGGTCGATGTTCATGCTGGCGATAAGGTTGATGTTGGTGTCTAGGAGATTCTCCAGCACGACGTCGCCCATGCGGATGGGGGCCTCGACGACCACGCCGCGGATGAGGTTCATGGCTTGGGCGTGGAGTGCCAGCGGGATGGCATCGGCGGTGCGCACGGGCAGCAGGGCCTCATCGCCGCCGGAGACGGCCACGGTCGTCGTGAGCACGCGCATGGGACAGGTGAGCTCCTGATGTGCGAATTTATCACCGCGTGGGCAGTTGTTGCCGGTTACGGAGCGCACTTCCACCACGGCGCCATTGGCGTCGCGCTCGATTTCTACGGTCTGGAGGCACTCGGATGGGCAGGTGGTGCAGTTGAACTGCAGCGTTTCAATCGCGTTTGTGCTCATGACTCTACGCCTCCTCAACGGGGTCGACGGACAGGACAATCTCGCTAACACCCAAGTCGAGCGCATGCTGAATCACCTTTGCCGGCAGCGGGAAGCTTTCCATGACGCTCGGTTTAAACGGGCGGACCTTGCCGGCGAACAGTTCCTCGTCGCCTGCTAGAATGCGCACGCGGGCGGCGTCGACGGGTCGGCGCACGCGGAAGTTAAGTTTAGTGAGCCCGACGGTCGTAATGCGGCCCGGCAGTGCGTAGCCTGCGATGCCGGCGGGGGAGACCGTGAGCTCGCAGCCCGTGCCCGCAGCGCCCACTTCGTCATCCGCGCCGTTCCCCAGCGCGTACGCCGCCGCGGCTGCACCGGCGCGTTCGGACTCGGTCGTCACGTTGTCGGCCAGGTCGTGCACGTGCAGCACGTTGCCACAGGCAAAGATGCCCGGCACGCCCGTTTGCAGACTCTGGTCCACCACGGCGCCGCGCGTGTGCGGGTCAAGCTCAACGCCCGCGGCAACCGAAAGCTCGTTCTCGGGAATCAATCCCACCGAAAGCAGCAGCGTGTCGCACGGAACAATGCGCTCGGTCCCCGGAATGGGTGCCAGGTGCTCGTCGACCTGGCTTACCTCGACGGCCTCCACACGGTCGTGCCCGATCACGCGCGTGACGGTGGTGGACAGGTGCAGCGGAATACCAAAATCGTCCAGGCAATTCTTCACATTGCGGCGCAGTCCGTTGGCGTACGGCATGAGCTCGTACACGCCCTCGACGGAAATCCCCTCAAGCGTGCAGCGGCGCGCCATGATAAGCCCGATGTCTCCCGAGCCCAAAATGACGGTGCGCGAGCCGGGCTTGAGGTTTTCGATATTGATGTATCGCTGCGCCAGGCCGGCCGTAAACACGCCGGCGGGACGGCTGCCAGAGATCTTGATCTCGCTGCGCGTGCGCTCGCGACATCCCATGGCAAGAACGACGGCGTGCCCGGTGAGCTGCAGCATGCCGGCGCGGCTCATGAGCGTGACGGTATGGACCGCGGTGCCTTCCGCAGGCTCGCCTGAATCAATCCCAAGCACCATGCTGTTCAGGAACAGCGCAATGTCGGTTGCGTGCACCTGGTCGATAAAGCGCTGCGCGTACTCGGGACCGGTGAGCTCCTGTTTAAAGTGCGACAGGCCAAAGCCGGGGTGGATGCACTGGCGGAGGATGCCGCCCAGATGCTGCTCGCGCTCCACGATGGCCACGCGTGCGCCGGCCTTGTGTGCGGCAAGCGCGGCCGCCATGCCGGCAGGTCCGCCTCCGATAACGACCGCGTCGAAGGCCTGCGTTTGCACGGGCGCTGAGGCTTCGACCTCTGCGGTTCGAGCCTCCGCGCGTTCGTCGCGCATATCAAACGTCGCCATCCTAGCGTACCCCCTTCAGCGGTCCCTGGACCAGCCAAGATCCGGCATCCTCCAACAACACCTCGCTGGGGTCGCAGCCCAGTTCGCGCGCCAGGATCGCTACCACGCGGCTCTGGCAAAAGCCGCTCTGGCACCGACCCATGCCGGCGCGGCAGCGGCGCTTGACGCCCTCGACCGAAACCGCGCTCGGGTGGCGTCGGATCGCGGCAACAATCTCGGCCTCGGGCACCGTTTCGCAGCGGCAGACGATTTGCCCCCAAGCGGGGTCGGATTCAATGAGCTCTTCCTTGCGCGCAAGCGGCACGCGGTCAAAGTCGTCCGGCGCGCGGCGAATCGGGTCCCAATCGGCCCTTTCGCGCAAAGCAACGCCCGCCTCGCGCATCACGCGCTCCATGCGCTCGGCAATGGCCGGCGCGCTCGCCACGCCCGGCGACTGAATACCTGCCGCCTGGAACAGCCCCGGCACCACGGCCGACTGCCCAATAAAGAAGTCGTTCGTTCCCCGAATGACCGGTCGACCGCCGGCAAACGCACGCACCACGCGACGCGTGTCCAGATCGGGCACCAGCTTGTGCGCACCGGTCAGGAGCGCGTTTACATCGCTCGCATAGGTCTGCGTGTCGCCTGGCTCGCGCACGGCAGCCGTCGCTGTAATCACGGTGTTGCCATGTACGGTACCCGTGACGATAACGCCCTTGGACACTGGCGTGGGAACAGGGTAGAGCGGCATGAGCGTGCGCGGTTCCTTATCCAGCACCACGATGTTGCCCTGACGCCAGACCATCTGGAACTCCTCGGCGCCCACCATATGCGAGATGTCGGCGGCGCCGTTGCCCGCGGCGTTGATCAGGTAGCGGCAGCGCACGTCTCCGGCGGGCGTCGGCAACGTAAAGCGCGCGTCGTCGCCCGAGCCCGCGACTTCAATCGCCTCCACGGGTGCGGAGCGCATAAACGTCACCCCGTTGGCCACGGCGTTCTCCAGCGCGGCGATGGCAACCTCAAACGGATCGACAAAACCGGTCGAAGGGCACCACAACGCGCACGCTGCATCGGCACTGGCGCGCGGCTCTAATTCATGGATGCGCTCGGGGCCGATAATCGACAGCTCGGGCACACCGTTGGCCAGGCCATTCTGGCGCAGCTTTTCCAGATGCGCGCGGTCCTCGTCGTTAAAGCCCAACACCATCGACCCGGTGCGGCAGAACAGAAAGCCCAGCTCCTGCGCCCACGTACCGTACAACTCGCAGCCACGGGCGTTGACCTGCGCCTTTACGGTGCCCGGTGTCGGATCGTAGCCAGCGTGCACCAGGCCGCCGTTGGCCTTCGATGCGCCCAGCGCAATATCGTTAGCCGCCTCGACCACGCAAATGGACAGGTCATAGCGCGCGAGCTGCCGCGCGATGGCGCATCCGGTGATGCCCGCGCCGACAATCGCGATATCAAACGTTTCTGTCACAGTGCCTCCCAGACAAGTTGACAGGCTGTCAATAAGACTATCCTACGGTCTGCGCGTCCCCAGAGCGGCGTCAATGCGGCGAACAGCCCCGCAACACCCGCCAACGGCAGACGAGGTGAGACCCGGTAACGTCGACAACCTCGTCTGCCGACAACTATGGAAACCGTTCGTCTCGATCTGTAACAGTTAGACGAGGATTTGGGTTCCAGATGTTACAGATTGAGACGTTAGTCTGGCGCCCCTTCCGTTCGTCTCGATCTGTAACACCTAGACCCGGATTTCGCCTCCACCTGTTACAGATTGAGATGTTTGTGTCCGCGCCAGCCCCGCCCCTAGCCGTGGTCCCATATAAACAAACCCCGTGGTAAACTTGACCGGACTGTAAATATCCCGAAAGGTACCCGTAATGTCCAAGTACATCTCCGAGCTCATGTCGCCGCAGCTTATGGGCGTCGTCTATGCCTTCGTTGGCTTTATCATCGCCCTGTATGTGCTGTCGGTCGTCTATGTGTTCATCGACGCTCGCCGCCGCGGCGCCAGCGCCTACGTGGCATGGGGCATCATCGCCCTCATCCCGTTTGTGGGCCTCATTGCCTACCTGGTCCTGCGTCCGTACTCCTACGCGTCTGACCGCGAGGAGCAGGAGCTGGACATGGCCCTGCGCGAGCGCCAGCTTGCCCAGTACGGCACCTGCCCGCAGTGCGGCGCGCCCATCGAGAAGGATTTCGTCGTCTGCCCGGTGTGCGATACGCAGGTTCGCAACGTGTGCCCCAGCTGCCATCGCCCGCTCGATGCGCACTGGAAGGTCTGCCCCTACTGCCGAACTCGCATCCAGTAACGCATCCATCGCCGGGCCGGCCGCAAGCCACGGGCACCGCGCGTCCCGCGCAACCGCCACGCGTCACGGGCACGCCGCAAGCCACGCGCGCCCCACACCCCACCCCACACGATGAAGCATGCGTAGAAAATCGCCCGCCGTGCCATTAAGGTGCGGCGGGCGCTTGTATACCAAGGCAACCTGCCTATAATGATGCAAGTTAAAACGCCGAGCGCATCGCACGCACTTGCACCAGGCATCCGAGAGGAGAAAACATACCCATGAAGGCACTCTACAATGACGGTTCGGTGGCCGAGCTCCCGCAGGACGAGGTCACGCACGTCATCCGCCACTCTGCCGCGCACATCATGGCGCAGGCCATTAAGCGCCTGTACCCCCAGGCCGACTTTGCCTACGGCCCCGCGACCGACAACGGCTTCTACTACGACGTCGACCTGCCCGAGGGCGTCAAGATCAGCGAGGACGACTTCCCCGCGATCGAGGCCGAGATGAAGAAAATCGTCAAGGAGAACCTCAAGTTCACCGTGTACGAGAAGCCCCGCGCCGAGGCCATCGCCCTTATGGAGGAGCGCGGCGAGAAGTACAAGGTTGAGCACATCGGCGACCTGGACGACGACGCCCGCATCACCTTCTACCAGCAGGGCGACTACATCGACATGTGCGTCGGCCCCCACATTTGCTACACCAAGGCGCTGAAGGCCTTTAAGCTCACCGGCGTCTCGGGCGCCTACTGGAAGGGCGACAAGGACAACAAGATGCTCACCCGCATCAACGGCGTCGCCTTTGCCACCAAGGAGGAGCTCGACGAGCACATGCACATGCTGGAGGAGGCCAAGAAGCGCGACCACCGCAAGATCGGCCGCGAGATGGACCTCTTTATGATGCGCGACGAGGCCCCCGGCTTCCCGTTCTTCCTGCCCAACGGCATGATCCTTAAGAACACGCTGCTGGACTACTGGCGCGAGATTCACCACAAGGCCGGCTACGTGGAGATCTCCACGCCGCTCATCATGAACAAGCAGCTGTGGAAGACCTCGGGCCACTGGGACCACTACAAGGACAATATGTACTCCACCGTCATCGATGACGAAGAGTATTGCATTAAGCCCATGAACTGCCCGGGCGGCGTGCTGGTGTACGCCTCTAAGCCGCACTCCTATCGCGAGCTGCCCATCCGCGCCGGCGAGATTGGCCTGGTGCACCGTCACGAGCTGCGCGGTGCCCTGCACGGCCTGTTCCGCGTGCGCTGCTTTAACCAGGACGACGCCCACCTGTTTGTGCGTCCCGACCAGCTGACCGACGAGATCGTGGGCGTGGTCAACCTCATCGACTCCGTGTACCAAAAGTTTGGCTTTAAGTATCACGTCGAGCTTTCCACCCGCCCCGAGGACTCCATGGGTTCGGACGAGGACTGGGCGCGCGCCGAGGAAGGCCTGCGCACCGCTCTGGAGAAGCTGGGTATGGACTACGAGGTCAACGAGGGCGACGGCGCCTTCTACGGCCCCAAGATCGACTTCCACCTGGAGGACTCGCTCGGCCGTACCTGGCAGTGCGGTACCGTGCAGCTCGACTTCCAGATGCCGCTCAACTTTGACCTGGAGTACGTGGACGCCGACGGCACCAAGAAGCGCCCCATCATGCTGCACCGCGTGTGCTTTGGCTCCATCGAGCGCTTTATTGGTATTCTGATTGAGCACTTTGCGGGCAAGTTCCCCACCTGGCTGGCTCCCGTGCAGGTCAAGGCACTTCCCGTCTCCGAGAAGAGCCGCGACTACGCGCACGAGGTGTGCGCCAAGCTGGAGGAGGCCGGCATTCGCGTGGTCTGCGACGACCGCGATGAGAAGATTGGCTACAAGATCCGCGAGGCCCGCAGCATCGACCGCGTGCCCTACATGCTCATCCTGGGCGAGAAGGAGGTCGAGGCCGGCAACATCTCCGTCCGCGATCGCTCCAACGAGACCGTTCAGATGAGCGTCGACGAGTTTGTTGCCAAGGTGACCGAGGAGATCAAGACCCGCGCCTAAGGTAAGCTTCACAACAATTTACAAAGGCGACCGTCCACAAAGGGCGGTCGCCTTTTTTCTTACCAAAATAAGAAAAGCCGCTGGTTGAGCGCCTTTTTTGTTGTGCAAAAAGGTACAGGTTTTTGTAGAGGGCTATGGAGATGTGTCCTTTCGCGCCGCAATTTGTGCAATCTGGGAAAACAGTCCGAATTAACTTGTATAATGGCTCGCGTCGAAAGATACAAAAACCTGTACTTTTGCGACTGCGCCTAGCTGCGAGCGAGAAGATGTTCTAAACGCCCCGGTATTTGCGTGCGTCGCAAAGCCAGAAAAGGGGGCGAGAGATGGAGCAGACAACGCGGCGCCAAGAGCAACTGCCGGGCGCATTCAACGGCGCAACTACCAACAGCCAGCATGGCCGCGTCCGCTGGTATCTGGTCCACACCCCCAACGGTAAAGAGCGCGAGACCTGCGAAAAGGTCCGCCGTATTATCCCGCACGATCTGATGCAGGACGCTTTTGTGATGCAAAAGGAGTTCTGGTTTAAGCGGGACGGCGCCTGGTCGCTCCAAACCAAACCCATGTACAAGGAATATTTCTTCGTCGCCACGCACGATGCCGCAGCGCTCGATAGGGCTTTGGCTCAACTGAGCTTTGGCTGCCGCATTGCCGGCAGCAGGGAGCGGGCCTATGCGCCTATGCCGGACGATGCGCAGGAGTGGTACCGCAGCGTGCTGGACGACGACGGAGTGGTGCGCAACAGCGTGGCGCGCATAGAAGATGGCGTGCTGCACATAGAGCAGGGTCCACTTGTGGGGCAAGAGGCCCGCGTTAAAAAGGTCGACCGTCATAAGCGCTGGTGCCTGGTGGACGTGGGCGAAGGCGTCTCCGCTTTTAGGGAGCTGCTTCCGCTGGACGTTCCCAGCAAAACGTAAGGGATACGTTGCACCGGCAATTTATTTGGTTTTTGAATTTGTGGATTTGGGGGGGGGTCCTGGGGACAGGAACGAAAGTTTTATTGTGACTGCTAAAGAAGTAACAGAGAATAATGCGCCCGTGGGGGCGACGCTCATTGCTCGGGCCATGGACCGGCGCAAGGGCACGGCGGGTGCTGGGGTCGGCTCCGCTGCAAACACGGGTGCGGTGAGCCTCCCGGGCTCGCCCGAGTTCGCTGCAGAGTCCCGTGCGCTCGACACGCGATCGCTTGGCTACCGCTTCGTGAAGCGCACGTTCGACATCGCGTTCAGTGCGTGCGTCTGCGTCGTGGCTCTTATCCCTGGCACGGTTCTTTGCGCGTTCATTGCGGCCGACACCAAGGGTGCTCCCATCTATGCGCACGAGCGGGCTGGGCGCTTCGGTCGCCCCATCCGCGTGCTCAAGTTCCGCTCCATGGTCGCCGACGCCAACGACGTGGAGAAGTACCTCAGCCCCGAGCAGATCGAGGAGTGGCACCGCGAGCGGAAGGTCACAAACGATCCCCGCATCACCAAGCTAGGCCGCGTCCTGCGCAAGACTTCCCTGGACGAGCTGCCCCAGTTCTTCAACGTGCTCGCGGGCCAGCTCTCCGTCATCGGCCCTCGCGCCATCACCTACGAGGAGCTCGGGAACTTTACGCACGAGCAACAGGTGCAGGTGCTTGCCGTCCCGCAGGGCATTACCGGTGCCTGGCAGTCGGGCCCGCGCAACCTCGCGACCTTCGAGAACGGCCTGCGCCAGGAGTTCGAGCTTGCCTACGCGAAGGGTGCCAGCCTCAAGGCAGACTGGAAGGTCTTCTTCAAGACCTTTGGCGTCATGTTCGGCAAGAAGAAGACGGGGAGGTAGCGCATGAGTGCTGACAAACCCCTCGTCTCGATCGTGGTGCCGACCTACAAGCGCTCTGACAGGATTCGCGTGGCCCTGGACTCAATCGCCGCGCAGGACTACGGCGCGGAGAACATCGAACTGATTGTAGTGAGCGACAATCGGCCGGAGTGGCCGGAAAGCGCCGAGACCGACGCGGCGGTCGCCCCCTATGCCGCGAGCCTTCCGCACTTTAGGCTGCTGCACACCTCCGGCCAGACCGGCGGCGGGGCGGCGCGCAACTACGCCTGCCGCCAGGCGACGGGCGAGTACCTCACGTTCCTCGACGATGACGACGAGTTCCTGCCTGACAAGGTGTCCACCCAGGTCGCCTTCATGCAGGAAAACTCCCTCGACATGAGCTGGCAGGATGTCTCGTGGTATGACGAACGTGGCCGGCTTGTGGAGCACCGCAGGCTCGACCATTGCGAGGACTTCTCCACCGAGGGTCTGCTGCGCGCGCACCTCCTAACGCCGATAAGCCCAACGGCCATCTATATGCTCAGGCGCGACCTGTTCGACCGCACTGAGGGTTTCGGCGAGGTGGCGACCGGCCAAGACTGGTGGCTGATGCTGCGCTGCATAGAGGCTGGCGCCCACATGGGCTACATGCCCGAGGTGCACGTGAGGCAGTACCTCCATTCCGGCGAGAGGCTCTCGCTTGGCAAGAACAAGGTAAACGGCGAGGTCGCAAGGCACGAGGTGGTGCGCGGCTACTACCCGCGCCTCAGCAAGAAGGATGTGCGCTACATCGAATTTCGCCACAACGCCGTGCTCGCCTTCGCTATGAAGCGCAGCAACCAGCCAGGCCAGGCTGTGATTTACGCCTTAAAGGCCATTGCCTCATCGCCCGCCGCCTGCGTCTCTGAGGCGCTGAAGTTCTTCGGCAAGGCGAAATCCTAACTATTTCATATGTGTGCCTGCTCTTAACGAAAGGTTGAATGATATGTCCGAAAAAATGAAGATAGCAGTCGCCGGCACCGGCTATGTGGGGCTCTCGTTGGCCGTTCTGCTCTCGCAGCACAACGAGGTGCGCGCGCTCGACATCGTCTCCGAGAAGGTAGAGAAGATTAACGCTTTTCAGTCGCCCATCCAGGACGACGAGATTGAGCTCTTCCTGGCCGAGGCTAAGGCGGGCACGAGGAAGCTCGACCTGCATGCAACCGTGGACGTCGCCGAGGCCTATACAGGCGCGGATTTCGCCATCGTGGCCACGCCAACGAACTACGACTCGGACCGCAACTTTTTCGACACCTCGTCTGTTGAAGCCGCAATTTCGGCAATCCGCTCGGTGAACCCGACGGCCTGGATTGTCATCAAGTCGACCATCCCTGTGGGTTACACTTCGTCGCTTCGCGAGACGCTTGGCGACAGCCGCATCATCTTCAGCCCCGAGTTCCTTCGAGAGAGCAAGGCGCTCTACGATAATTTGCACCCTAGCCGCATCGTTGTGGGCGCGCCCAAGGACGACGAGGAAGCTGTGAAGGCCGCAAAGACGTTTGCTGGGCTGCTCGCCCAAGGCGTCGGCCCCGCCGAGCTTGAGCGCACCAACCCTGATGGCACGACGGGCATCCCGCAGCTCGTTCTTGGTACCACCGAGGCGGAGGCCGTGAAGCTGTTCGCCAACACCTACCTGGCACTTCGCGTGGCGTACTTCAATGAGCTGGACACTTACTGCGAGATGAGGGGACTCAACACCAAGGACGTCATCGATGGCGTGTGCCTAGAGCCCCGCATTGGCTCCCACTACAACAACCCCTCCTTCGGCTACGGCGGCTACTGCCTGCCCAAGGACACCAAGCAGTTGCTGGCCAACTATAAGGACGTGCCTCAGAACCTTATCGAGGCCATCGTCGATGCCAACCGCACTCGCAAGGACTACATTGCAGACGAGGTACTGCAACTGCTGTGGGACAAGGTATACGAAGGCAAGGAGAAGCCCGTGGCGGGCGTGTACCGCCTGACCATGAAGTCGAACTCCGACAATTTCCGCGCCAGTTCCATCCAGGGCGTTATGAAGCGCGTGAAGGCCAAGGGAGTGCCGGTCGTTGTCTACGAGCCAACGCTGGACGCGCCGGAATTCTTCGGTTCCGAGGTGACGCATGACCTTGAGAAGTTCAAGGCCGAGTGCGACGTGATCATTGCCAACCGGTGGAGCGACGATCTGGCCGATGTTGCCGGCAAGGTGTATACCCGCGACCTATTCAAGAGGGATTAGTATTTGTGGCGATTACTGCTGATAAAAAAAAGAGACGGCTGCTCCTTCTGACGAGGAGGTTCCCCTTTAACCGCGGCGAGGTCGCCGCTGAGTCCTATCTCGAGAACGAGATAGGCGTTCTTTCGACCTATTTCGACGAGGTGCTCGCCGTGGGGACCGAGGCGCAGCCGGGTGACGCGCCCACCTGCGCGCTGCCGGGCAATGTGACGCCCCTGGCCTTGGGTTGCGGTAATACCTCCAAGGACAAGGCTTTGCTTGCAGTCAAAGGGATCGCGTTTCCCCTTTTGGGCGGTGCGGACGTTCGTGAGGCCTATGCCACAGAATCCGTTCATGGAATCGGAAAGCGCGTGTTTCGGGGCTACTTTGCCGCGAGGGCGAAGGCAAAGGCGGACGTGCTTGCGGAGGAACTGGTCCGCTTTGGCTTTGAGCCCACGCACATATACAGCTTTTGGCTTTACGACACCGCTTTGGTCGCTGCTTGGCTGACCGGCACGTACCCATGTGCACGCGCCGTTGCGCGTGCACATGGGTACGATCTGTATGCAGATCGTACCGATGTGCATTATTTGCCCTTCCGGGGATACCTCCTATCCAAGCTTTCCGGAGTGCTTCCCTGCTCGAAAGACGGGGAGGAATACATAAACGCGAACTGGCCGGGCCATGAGGGCAAGGTGACGACCTCCTATCTCGGAACGCGGGAGATGCCAGACAAGTCCGGCGAGCCGTTGACCTGCCCGTTGCGGGTCGTCTCGTGCTCGCGTATTGTCGACGTTAAGCGCGTGCCTCTTCTTGCTAAGGCTGTCACCCTTCTTGATGCCGAAGGGCTTCGCGTCGAATGGACCCATTACGGCGACGGCCCACAGCTCGAGGAGGCGAGGGCCGCCTGCTCGTTGCTGACGCACTCCACCGCGAAGTTCGCGGGGGCTTTGCCGAACGACGCGCTTTTGGGGGAGTACGCAGCGAAGCATTTCGACGTCTTCGTGAACGTCTCGTCAAGCGAGGGCCTGCCGCTTTCGATCATGGAGGCCTGCGGATTCGGCATTCCCGTCATCGCCACGGACGTTGGCGGAACCCACGAGATAGTAAGCGATGGCGTCAACGGCTTTCTCCTACCTAGCGACTGTGGACCGGAAGATGTCGCCGCGGCCATAAAGCGATTCGTCTTTTTGGGCAAGGCCGAAGGGTCTTCTATGAGGCGCGCTGCAAGGGCCGTTTGGGAGAGGGACTTCCGTTTGGAGGCCAACGTGGAGGGGCTTGTGCGCTCGCTCGGAGTCGATTACAGAAACGAAGGTGAATGATGGGCCAGATTGCGCAGAAGATGACCATGCTCAAAAGGTGGAGCAAAATGCTCACTGGCAAGACGGCTGTGGCCGTAGAGCAGAGCATGGGCAGGGCCTATAATGTCGGACAGTTGTCCGGGTACTACAACGATTTGACCGGCAAGGTCACTGGCAGTACTCTGCTCGACGAGGGCGGTGTCCCTGTTAGCGTCATCGCCGGTGGGGCGCGGGTGCATTTCCCCATCGCCATTTTCCAATACGGTTTGGGCTGTTACGACTTGAGCATTCTCAGGTCGGATGAAGTTGAGCGCTTTCTCGACGCACTAAGGGTATGCTCGGATTGGGCGATCGGCGCCCAGCGGGATGACGGCTCTTGGGACGCATTTGGTCCGATAGGCAGCGCTAAGTACTCCGTCTCCTCGATGGCCCAAGGCGAGGGGTGCTCGATGCTGCTGAGGGCCCATGCGGCTTTCGGGGACGAGTGCTATAGAGTTGCGGCGCTGAAAGCTGCCGAGTTCATGCTTATCGACATGGACAATGGCGGCGTGTCGTCGCATGACGGGGGAGAACTGTTCCTGGAGGAGTACCCTCAACGCCCCAGGCGCAGTGTCATGAACGGTTGGGTGTTTAGCCTTTTCGGTCTCTATGACGCATCGTTGGTCGACGCGCGCTTCGCCGGGCCATTCAAGCACTCTGCGGAGACGTTGGCTTGCCATTTGGATGACTACGACGCCGGCTTCTGGTCTTATTACGACATGGAAAAGCGTATCGCCTCTCCCGCCTACCATCATCTACATATAGCGCAGCTCCGCGCAATGGCGGATCTTTCAGGCGACGCAAGGTTCGCGGTGAAGGCCGAGGTATACGAGCGCTATCAGGAATCTCCGGCCAACCGCAGGAAGGCGATTGCTAAAAAGGCGCTGCAGAAGCTGATCGAGAAATCCGATGCGGTGATCGTCCAATGAAGAAGGCCCTCTATATCGTGACCTCGATGGACACCGGCGGGGCCGAGACGGTATTCATGAAGTATTACCGGGCTTTGGACAAGTCGCGCTATCAGCTCGACTTCTGTGTGTCGTCCGACGTGCCGGGCTTTTACGACGCCGAAATCGAGTCGATGGGCGGCAGAATTGTGCACACAGTCAAGAAGACCGAGGCCGGGCCGGTCGCTTCGTTCAAGCGGCTCATGCAGATAGCCCGGGACGGCGGTTATTGCTGTGCTGTCAGGTCGTCTCAGCACAGTCTTTCCTGTCTTGATTTGCTCGCCATGAGATTCGGAGGCGTGTCCAGAACCATATTCAGGTCAAGCAACACGGGTACAGTTTCGAACAGCAAAAAGGAGACCCTGCTGCACAATCTTTTCAAGCCCCTTGTCAGGGTTGCGGCGACCGACTTCGCCGCCCCGTCTACCGAGGCGGGCGTCTACATGTTCGGCAAGGCGGGGGTATCGGGGCCGCGTTTCCATCTCATGAAGAACGCGCTCAACCTCGAGGACTACGCCTATGACGCTTCGACACGGGACGATGTTAAGCGCGAACTGGGCGTTCCTGCCGAGTCCTATGTCGTCGGGCACGTCGGGAGGTTCAGTGAGCAGAAGAACCACCTCTTCCTTGTCGATGTTTTTGCTGAAATCGCCCGGAGAAGGCCAGACGCCGTCCTCATTCTCGTCGGCAAAGGCGAGACACGCACGGCCGTTGAGAGGCGCGTTGCCGAGCTCGGATTGACCGATAGGGTGGTGTTTGCCGGGGTTAGGAGCGATGTCCGCCGTCTCTATTCGGCTATGGACGTCTTCATCTTCCCCTCTGTCTACGAAGGCCTGCCGAACGTCGTCGTCGAGGCGCAGGCAAACGGACTCCCTTGCGTGATTAGCGACTCCATCACGCGGGAGGTTGGCATTTGCGAGAACGTCGTTTACAAAAGTCTGGGCGACGCTCTGGACGAATGGGCCGACGCCGCGCTCTCCGCGGATCGCATAGGGTCAAGCGCCAGTGCGAGGGATTTGAAAGGCTCGGGCTATGAAATCAATTCGGAGCTTCCCGGTTTCGTGAGGCTGGTATTCGGATGAACTTTATCGAAACATCGCTTTTCTACTTTCTTGTCGTTTTGCTTTCAGCGGCGCTTGCGCGCATGTCGGAAAACGGCAAAAGTAAGGCTGGGCTGGTCGCTGCCGTGGTTCTTCTTACCGCCGTCGGGGGCTTGAGGTCGTATGCGGTTGGGCAGGATACCCTGGGTTATAAAGAGGGAATCGAGTACTTCTACGCGTATGGGACCACGATGTGGAACCATACGTTCAGCGTTCCGTACGGTGTCTTCACAAGTGCGGTGCTCCATATCTGTAACAATTACTCGTTCTTGCTCGTCGTCGAGTCGCTGATCACCAACGCCTTTTTTGCTTTCAGGCTTTGGGATTTTAGACGAACGGCATCGCTCTCGTTTGCGATGTTCGTCTATACGGCAACGGTGTTCCCGCTGTCTATGTGTCTGACGTGCCAGATGATTGCAGTCTCGCTGGTTTTCTACGCAACCAGGTTTTTAGAACAGAATAAGCCGTTGCTTTTTTGCGCTTGGTGGGCTGTTGGCGCTCTTTTGCACGCGTCCGCCCTGATAGGGGTCCTATTCCTCATCTACTACCTATTTTCCAACAAAAGCAAGAGCCGATCGCAGTTCGCCGCGAAGATGCTTGCATCGGTTGCCCTGCTGTTCCTGGCAGCTTATGCGGGCTCTAAGCTCGTCGACCGGTATGCGCGTTACTCCGTGAACGAATCGAGCATCGGGTTGATGGTTTTTGCGCAGGCGACCGTCCTCGCGATCGCATATTTCGTCAGCCGCGAAACTGCGAATGTTGCCCCGGTTGAGAGCGACGGAACGTCGCGGCTCAAAGCCAACCGGATGCCGCTCGTGTTTTACGCTTTAGGCATTTTGGCTTCGGCGTCCTCTTATGTGATTGCCAACGCCGGCCGCATAGCCTATTACTTCACCGTATTAGGCCCCGTGATTTTCGGAGGCTTCGTGAAGGACGCTCGGAAAATAAAAGCCCGTTTTTGTCTTGGCTGTTTTCTAGTTGTCTGGTTCCTTTTCTACGCCTTTTATGCCTATCTGCTTCATACCGGGCTTGGTATCGAGTCTTATTCGTTCGTCTGGATGGGGTAAATAGTGCCCGAAACCGTTTCGGGCATATACGAGCAAAGTCTACGTTGGTGGTTTGCATACGCCCAGGGCTTGTTCCATGTGTAGCGCAGAGAATTAAAAAGTAAAACGCTTTGTTTAAGCTCGGACTTAAGGAAATTGTATATATGGAAAGCAAAATTAAAAAATACCTAAGTGACCCGTGGATGGCCTACTGTGCCTTTACGTCGAAGGGTCTAACGAAATGGGTTTCCGACAGGACGCACCTTCGATTGATGCATCGCGCCAAGTTGGGCATGTGGCCTAGCATAGACTCGCCGGTGACCTTCACTGAGAAGATGCAGTGGCTGAAGCTTAACGATCACAACCCTGCGTACACGACCATGGTCGACAAGTACCGCGCTAAGGACCTCATTGCCTCGCGTGTGGGCTCCGAGCACGTGGTCAAGACGTTGGGCGCCTGGAATTCCGCTGATGACATCGATGTGAGTGGGCTACCGGAGAAGTTCGTACTCAAAACGAATCACGACTGCGGCGGCGTGCTCATCTGCACTGACAAGGGACACTTCGATCTCAACAGTGCCAAGGACTTTTTTCGGGGTCATTTGAAGCAGAATTATTTTTACGGGTGCAGGGAATGGCCTTACAAGAACGTGAAGCCCGTCGTGTTCGCCGAGGAGTTCTTGGAGAGCGAGGGCGATAATGCCCGTGATGAAGACGATAACTGGGAAGGCATCGACGAGTTCGACTTCTTCTGCTTTGACGGGGAACCCCGGCTGATTTCTTATTGCCACGGGGACAAGAACGATTCTGAGAAGAGGTACAACGATTTCTACGACACTGAGTGGAATCTGCTGCCTTTGGCGATGGGATACGCGAGTTCCGAAGAGACGATCCCTGCCCCGGAGCAGCTCAGCGAGATGCTCGAGCTATCAAGGAAACTGAGTGACGGTGTACCTTTCTTGAGGGTCGACCTCTTCATCTGCAAGGGGCGCGTTCTCGTCGGCGAGCTGACTTTCTACCCGTGGGGCGGGTTTACGCCTTTCAGCCCCGCTGAGGCGGAGAGGACGTTGGGGCAAATGGTTTCTTTGCCCCAACGTGAAAACGAGGAATGATGGCAAACGAAAGCTGCATTCAGTGCGTGCGCATGGATAATCAGCCAGTAAGCGCGCTCCGGCGTTTCTTCATGGAGGTTTAGTATGTCCGACACAAAAGACCTCCGGGCGAGGTCGGCAAGCGCGGCAAAGTGGTCTCTGGCAACCGAGATTATCGCCAAAATCATCTCGCCTATCTCGCAGCTCGTCTTAGCGAGGCTGCTGGCGCCAGAGGCGTTTGGCATGGTGGCGACCGTCACCATGGTAGTGAGCTTTGCCGACATGTTCGCGGACGCCGGGTTCCAGAAGTACCTGGTGCAACACAGCTTCCGAGACAAAAAAGACCTGCATGCCAACGCTAACGTGGCCTTTTGGACGAACTTCGGCATATCGGTGGTCCTGTGGTGTCTCATTGCCATATTCAACGATCCGGTGGCCACCTTCGTGGGCAATCCGTCGCTGGGCTTTCCCTTGGCCGTGGCCTGCCTCTCTCTCCCGTTGACGTCGTTTTCGAGCATTCAGATGGCGTTGTTCCACCGTAATCTCGATTTCAAGTCGCTTATGCCGGTGAGACTGACGTCGACCTTACTTAACTTCGGCTCGACGCTTGTACTGGCGTTTATGGGATTTGGTTACTGGTCACTTATCGTTGGCACTTTGGCGGCGAATATTGTAAATGCAGTGGGGCTGACTCTGCTGTCTGAGTGGAAGCCGCGTTTTTTCTACTCCTTCAACATGCTGAAGGCTATGTTCTCATTCAGCGGATGGACGCTTTTGGAGTCGTTCACCATATGGCTTTCCTCTTGGGCGGGCACCTTTATCGTGGGGCATTTCCTGGGTGCGGCTGAGTTGGGATATTACAAGACGCCAGTCACCTTTGTGAGCGGGTGCTTCGGGATTATCACGAACGCTACGACGCCCATCTTGTTCTCGTCACTTTCGCGCCTTCAGTTTGATCGGGAAGAATACGTTGCTTATCTGCGACGCTTCCAGTTCATGGTGGCATTGTTCCTGTTGCCGTTGTCTGCGGGTATCTTCGTATTCCGCGAGCCTTTGGTGGCCCTGTTGCTCGGCGATCAGTGGGGCGAGGCGACGCTCATGTTCGGGTTGTATGGGCTGGTGCAGGGGCCGATGGTGCTGCTCTCATACTACAGCAGCGAGATGTATCGCTCTCTTGGTAAACCGCGCGTGTCTACGCTTGTGCAGGTGATGTACCTCGTGTTGATGACGCCGCTTATGACCGTGGCGGCTATGCAAGGGTTCGATGCCGTCGTGTGGGCTGATGCGGGATTGAGAATCCTTTTGATTGCTATCAACCAAGTGGTCACATATTTCGTGGTTGGCCTTTCGTTTGGGCGCACTATGTTGTCGCTCAAGGAGCCCATTTTCTGCACATCGATGATGTGCGCATTTGCATGGGTGACGTATGGACTCGCATCTAGCAACTGGCTTGGCGTCGGGTTGGACATTGTAGGGTGCGTCGTTGTCTATTTCGCGATTTGCTTTGCTTTGCCCAAGAGTAGGAGGGTGCTGCTGAAGCTGGTCAAGGGCGGCGGCTTTAAAACGTTTTGAGGTCTGTAATTAACTTGTTGGGAGTTCCATCTCAGGACTTCCTTAAAACGAAAGAGTGGGGTATATATGCAGGATAGAAAAGTCCTCGTCACTGGCGCCGCCGGCTTCATCGGGGCGTTTCTGGTGAAGCGGCTGCTCGAAACCACCGACGACGCGATCATCGGTCTGGACAACGTGAACAGCTACTACGACCCTGGCATCAAGGAGGCTCGCCTGCGAATGCTGGCGGAGGTGGACAAGGCGGGGCGTTTCGCCTTCGTGCGCGGCGACCTGTGCGATGCCGCGTTGATAGAGCGCCTGTTCGCTGAGAACGGCTTCGACGTTGTGGTGAACTTGGCCGCCCAGGCCGGTGTGCGATACTCCATCGAGAACCCCAAGGCCTACATAGACAGCAACCTGGTAGGGTTCTTCAATATATTGGAGGCTTGCAGGCGCCACCCGGTGAAGCATCTTGTCTACGCGAGCTCTTCCTCCGTCTACGGCGGCAACGAGAAAGTGCCTTTCTCGGAGGACGACCGTGTAGACTCTCCGGTGAGCCTGTACGCCGCCACAAAGAAGTCCAACGAGCTAATGGCCGCGGCCTACTCCAAGCTTTACTCCATCCCAGCCACGGGCCTGCGCTTCTTTACGGTGTATGGGCCCATGGGAAGGCCCGACATGGCATACTTCGGCTTCACCGAGAAGTTGCGTCGTGGCGATACGATTAAGATTTTCAACATGGGCGATTGTAAGCGCGACTTTACGTACGTGGACGATATTGTGGAGGGCGTGCGCAGGGTCATGGACGGCGCTCCTGAGGTCAAGATCGGTGTTGATGGTTTGCCAATGGCCGCTCATCGCGTGTATAACATCGGCAATTCGAATCCCGAGAACTTGCTGATCTTCGTTGATACGCTGCAGCGTGTGCTGGTTGAGGAGGGCGTGCTCCCCGCCGATTACGATTTCGAGGCGCATAAGCAGCTCGTTCCTATGCAGCCTGGTGACGTGCCTGTAACCTATGCGGATACTGGCGCCTTGGAGCGCGATTTTGGTTACAAACCCGCAACGCCGCTCGAGGACGGTCTTCGTGAATTCGCGAAGTGGTATCGCGAGTTCTACGGGAATTAGCTGGGTGATAGCAATGTCGAATGTATACAGCAGTGACCGTATTCGCTTTGGGGGGGGTCTATTCTCTCAAACCATGCTTTGAGGTTTGTTTGGCTACTTCGAAAGTGCCAGAATTCGCACAATCCTTTATGGCATCTTTTTCGAAAGAGGATGGCTTGCAAATATGGTCTCGAGATCGCGCCTGCCACCTCGATTGGCGAAGGCTTGTATCTGGGTCACGCTTTTGGCATTACGGTAAACCCGAATGCCGTTATCGGTCGCAACTGCAATATGCACAAAGGTGTGACAATTGGTCGGGAAAACCGCGGCAAACGAAAAGGTGCGCCTGTTCTTGGCGATTGCGTTTGGCTTGGTGTCAACTCAACTATTGTTGGTGGCGTTCGTTTAGGCAACGACGTTCTCGTTGCACCGAACACTTATGTTAACTGCGACGTACCAAGCCATTCGATTGTGATTGGGCACCCATGCAAAATCATTTCTCGAGATGGGGCAACAGACGAATATATAAACAACAGGGTCTGAATAATAAAATCGGTTTTACATGTCTTATCCAGGATAGAGGGGGGGGGGATCGTCTTCGCTAATTACAGCGAGTTAGCGACTCAGTGAGCTTTGGCGCGCTCTGATGCGAGCGGAAGGTGAAGCAAACTGGAACGGGTAGTAGATTCCCAGAAGCTATATGCAACGTGAGTGTCAAAGATAGCGCGTCTTAACGCATAACCCTGCATTCCTCCTTTCACCGACTGGCAAAACGATTTACACCTAATTGTCGACATTACCCACGCGATTTATCTTTGCCCCCGCATCGATCTCGCTAAACTAATAACTGCTGCTACCAGGGCATTTTCTGGTGCACATTCTA